>JGI12447J12854_1000166_pt1 | contig 21189 bp, 18 predicted proteins | sample A23P2SouthBayCA_2_FD_12854 | JGI IMG/M metagenome (IMG submission 12854)
CCGCGTCGACCGCGAGCGTCTCGTTGGTCGCCAGCCGGACCGGCTCGCTCCCGCCGACCGATGCGTTCGACCGGTAGACACTATCTGCGCGGTAGGCGTCCGTACGGTCGACCGGTGGGAGACCGTAGCCGATACGGGCCGGAATCGACCCGAACAACCGCCGGTGTGTCGTCTCGTTCCACATCGTCACTGCCACCGTCGTCTCCGTCTCCGTCGCGGTCGTGTTCCGGACGCTCGCCCCGCCAGCGGCCTCGACTTCGGTGAGGAACTGCGACTGCGTGACCGGATCGCGATAGCCGTTCAGCGACTGGAACACAGTCTGGAGTGTCTGATTGCGGTCAGTGGCCGAGCGGATGTGGACGTCGGTCCGCCCGGCGACCAGCGCGCCCTTCCTGTAGTTCGCGTCGTTCGTCCAACTCGACCGGTCCGTCAGTGCCACGTCGCTGTAGACAGGCCGTCCGCCCGTTGCGAGCTGTGCCCGGAACTCGTCGAACCCGATCCGGTCCTGTTCCAGCGTCAGGACGGCGGCGTAGTACGTCGCCCAGCCCTCGACCGTCCATCGCGTCTCCCGCGTCGTCTCGTAGGCCTGCCGGCTGTGAACGTACTCGTGGAGCCAGACGTTGTTGGCGGTATCGAGCGACTGCCCGGACTGGACCCACATGTCAGCGTCACCGATTTGATACCCTTCAACGCCCCACTCGACGGCCCCGGACGGCGCGGCGACGACGAACACCTGCTCGTCACGGTCGCCGACCCGGAGCGCGTTCGACGCGTTCGCCATCGAGTCGAGAACGGAAATCGGCGAGGCCGTCATCGTCGCCCGCTCCGGAACAGCCAGCGTGAACGTCTGGTTGTGCGCCGTCTCCTCGAAGGTCGCTACCTCGCCGAGGTACACGACTTCTTCGCCCGCTGCCCCCGGTCCTGCCGTCCGGACCGTGCGGTTGTACCTGACGGGCTCCTGGCCAGTGTAGCGCCAGCGCGTTGGCGTCAGTGACCGCGTGAGCAGCGCCCAGTCGCCGGTATCGACGCTGAGATACCGGCCCTCTGCCCCCTCCGGCCCGCTTTTTTCGATTGTCTGGTTCGGATTGATGCGGTAGCTGATCGTCGCCGGGTCCGTCGCCTCGTCCCACTCGTAGACGGACTCGTTGACGCGCTCGAACCCCTCCGTTTCGGTTACCGTCGCCGCCGCCGGGACGTGTGTTTCGAGGTCGACGACCCGGTCCGGGACCTCGTAGGTCAGCGTCACTGCGACCTCGCCCGGCTCCTCCGGCACACGCGCGTAGGTCTGTGTCTGCCGAATTACGTCACCGTCGTCGGTCTGTGTCGCACCCGACGTGGCTGCCCCTGTCTCCATGTTGGCCGCTGTCGCGGCGGCTGCCCCGACTGTGTCCCCACCCTGTCCTCGCGGCTGGCGGTGGCGCGTATCGGCGCTTCCTACCCGGACCACCGGGCCGTTCGACTCGACAGTGGCTGTTGTCTCGACTGTCCCACTGCTATCTTGCTCCGATGCCATGTCCGCCTGACACGTGCCGTTCTCGCCGTCTACGCCGGCCACCGTTTCGGCGCTTGCCCCGGTCACCGTGCCGTGATCCGGGGTCGCCGCCACCGGAAGCGGCGTGATTCCCCCACCGAGGAGAAGAACCACGAGTCCGACGGCCACCACCCGCCGGGGTACAACGAACATTGCGAACAGTTACCGCCCCATGGTTGAAATAGTTGACCGCCGATCATGGGCGTTGGTATCACGTAACAACAACGATCTCGGCCGGTCGCTTTCGAAAATCCTTACGAGGGCACAAAAACGGTTCTGGACGTGACCACTCGTGGTCGGCCGCGGTGGATACTGGCAAGCAGGCCACAGTGAAAACCAGCGAGCAGGTCACAGCAACGGCTTGCCACGCCGCTCTCACGAGAACCGTTGGCAGTCAGGAGTTCAGGCGACGTTGAAACCTTTGTCGCGGAGGAAATCCTCGACGCGGCCCGTGTGATTGCCCTGGAGCTCTATCTGCCCGTCCTCAACAGTGCCACCGCAGGCGAACTTCGATTTGAGGTCCGAGGACAGCGAGTCCATGTCGACGTCTTTCGGGTCGAATCCCTCGATAATCGTTACCTCCTTCCCGTAACGGCGCTCGTCGATGCGGATGTTAATCTCCTGGGACTCCTTAGCGACGTCCTCACAGACGCAGAGCTCCTCAGGCAGCCCGCACGTCGAGCAGACTTCCGACATTACAATCGCGCCTACGAACACGACCTATTAAACACTGTCGGGGACTACCGGTCGGAGACGATTCCATCGGCGATTTCGACGGCCTCGTCGGCAATCGCTTCGTCGACCTCGCCGCCGTACCGGAGCCGTTCCCGGAGCGTCGCCAGCCGACGGACACGGTTGTCGGCCCCTATCGCGTCGAGATACGCCCGCACCGTCTCACCGCCATTACGGGCCCGGTGCTCCTTCGCGAGGACGTACATGGCCCGCTGGAACGCCCGTTCGACGTCGGTCTCGGGGTCAACGCGGCGCTGGTATCGCAGCCACACCGCCCGGTAGGCCCGCTCGCTGAGTCCGGACCGGCGTGCGCCCGCTGCGATGCCGAGCAGGGCGACGACACCGAGCGTCATCTCCTCGCGTGATGGGAGCGCCGGCAGGCTCAGTCCCGATTCGCCCGAGCCCGGCTCCGCTGCAGTGCCGGTTTGTGTGCTGGTTTCTGTGGCCGTTGGCGTCTCAGTCGGCTCGGCCTCGGTACCGTTGGTCTCGGTCAGCGGGGCGGGCGTCGACGTGTCGGAGGGAGTGTACCGTTCTACTGGGACACCGTCGCCGACAGTGGGCGACGATTCGTCCGAACTCGCCTCCTCGATACGCTGCTGTCGGATTTCCTCGCGTGGCCCGGACGGCGTCGGGTCGAACTGCACCCACCCCTGGCCGGGGAAGTACACCTCGACCCAGGCGTGGGAGTTGAGCCCGCGGACGACCCACCGGTTCTCCTCGATACGCTGGCCGGACGTGTAGCCGACAGTCATGCGCGCCGGGATGCCCTGGGTCCGGAGCATCGTTACCATCGTCGTCGCGAAGTAGACGCAGTACCCTTCGTCCATTTCGAAGAGGAAGGCGTCGGCGACGTTGAAGCCGGGTCGGTCGACCTCGAGCGAGTAGCCCTTGCTCTCCTGCAACCACCGCTCGACGACTAGCGCCGTCTCGTAGGGGTTTTGGGCGTTCGCAGTGAGGATAGATGTCCGTTCAGTGACCCGGTCCGGCGTGCTGTCTGGAAGCTGGGTGTACAGCTCCGCGGTCACGCCGTCGTAGTCGGTGCCGGCCCCGCGCAGCCCGTCCGGGGTTGCTACGAGCAATTCACTCCTGACCTCGTAGCTGTCGCCCGCCGACAGCGTGCCATCCGGCTGGAACCCGCCCTCGCTGGAGACCGACACTGACGGCTCCCCCGAGTAGCGGACTGGTCTCCAGGCGGCCGGGACCGTGCCGATGGTCGATTCCGCCTGGAACTCCTGGCGAAGCGTTCGGGTCTCTCCCTCCGGGGAGTCGAGGCGCTGACCGTCGTACGGACGGGGGTTGCCCGTCCGAACCCACCCGTCGCCGGTGTAGCGGTCATAGGAGGCGACCCGCCAGTAGCGCGGCTCCTCGCTTTCGACCGTATACCGTATCTCCGGCGTCAGCGAGATGCTCCCGAGCACCGAGAGGGACTCCCCGGCGTCGAAGAGGCTCCCCTCGACAGTCTGGCCGTCCGACCCGTCGTCGTACGACAGCAAACTATCCCGGGTGATCGGCACCTGCGAGAGCGCCGCTGGGACGACGATTATCGCCGCCAGCTGTTCGAGAACGGCGCGCCGCCCGGCGTCGATGCCCTCGCTGTCGTCGCCTGCGTGTCCCGTCTCGTCACCGCCGGACATCGCGTCGGGCCGCTTCGTCAGGTCCGCCGGCTCGTCCGCCGACAGCGTATCGAGCGTCCCGAAGCCGATCGTCGCCGCGATGCCGACCACGCCCAGCAGCGTGGTCACCACGCCGGCATCGGTCGTCAGGGCGAAAAACGCGAGCGCTGTGCCGGCCGCCGCTGTCGCCGTCACGTACCAGCGCCGCAGGGCGAAGTACCACGTCAGAAACACCGGTGCCGGCGCGAACGACAGCACCCACAGCCTGACCTTGGCGATCTGCAGCAGCGACCGCCCGGTCAGCAGGGCGGCGGTGTCGGCCAACAGCTCCGTCACCGCCGGGTCCGTCGAGAGGTTCAAGATGTACGCGCCGAGCCCGCCGGCGAACAGCACCGCGCCGACAACGACCGCGAGGGGCGGTCTGAGCACGCGGGCCAGCAGCGTCGCACCGACGAGCGAGAGCGCGGTGAGCGCCAGAAACAGGGTCGGGTCGCCGACCACGTCGCTGAGGTAGAACATCGTCCGTAGCGGCGCGCCGATAGCCAGCGCCGCCGCAAGCAGCGCCAGTATCCGGGACCCGCTCCAGGGGAGCCGGTCGCGGACCGCGGCGGCGCTCATCCGCTCACCTCGCCCGCGATGGGGTTGTCCCGACTGGCGGTCACGTCGGCGAAGGACTGGCGGCGGCCGTCGACCGACACCGTGACGCCGTCGCCGTTGGCCGTGACCACCACGTCGGCGTCGTCCGCCCGGTCGGTCCGGCCCGCGTCAGCCCGGGCCAACAGTTCGAGCAGTCGCGTCCGGTGGGTGTCGCCGTACCCCTGCTCGACCGCGCCGTTCGGGACGGCGAGTTCGACCGCGAGGCCGCTCTCCAGCGCAGCCATCGTGATAGTCGCCGCTGCGGCGGCCATCTCGTCGGCGTGGCCCCGCTGGGCTTCCGCAGCAACGAGCAGGGTCCGGTCGCTTCGGCTGTCGGTGAACTCCTTGACCAGCAGGTCCTCGCGCTTGGCGCTGGACTTCCAGTGGACGTCCCGCAGCGAGTCCCCGCTGACGTACTCCCGCAGTCGGTCGAACGACTGCCGGTCCTCACTCTCTGGCGTGAACGTTCGCGCGAACGCGTCCGTCCCGCCCAGCCGGTAAACGGGGGGATACACCAGTACGGCTGTCCTGCTCTCGATAGTGTACCGCTCCGCAACGAGCCCCAGTGCGTCCGTCACCGTCGCTTCGACGGGGCCGACCTGTTGCTCGCCCCGGGCCGTGTAGGTGACTCGGTAGGTCACCGTCGCGGGCAGGGATTTAGTGACGGTCGTCTCCCCCTCTAATCCCTCAGAGAGCCGGTCGGTGACCGTTGCGATGCCGCTGCCGTCGACGCGGAACTCCACGGGCTTCGTCTCGCCGGGAAAGCCGCGGTGGAGCCGGCCCCGTTCGACGGTCGGCGCGCCACTCCAGCGAACCTGGACCGCGGCGGCGAACACGCCGACGAACAGCGGGCCGGCGACGGCGGTGAGCCCGGGCTGGCCGAATCTGGCACTAATAAGGAGGGCGGCGACGGCGACGGCGAGGACGGCGAAACCGCGGTGTGTCGGTCTCATTCGACGTAGACGGTATCGAGTGCCTCCGCGACGAGTGCCCGGGCGTCCTGCTCGCTGCTCTCGGTGCGGATGCGGTGTGGAAGGACGACCGGCGCTTCCGTCTGGATATCGTCGGGAATGACGTAACTGCGCCCGTCGAGGACGGCCCGGGCCTGTGCCGCCCGCAGCAGCGAGATGCTCCCCCGCGGGCTGACGCCCAGTTGTGCGTTCTCCCGGGTGTACCGCGCCAGTCGGGTCGCGTACGAGCGTATCGGCTCTTCGACGGTCACCTCTGCCACCGTCTCCCGAGCGGCGGACAGCGCTTCGAGGGTGGCGACCGACGTGAGTTCCTCGATGGGATGTTGCCCCACCACGTCACCCAGCATCTCCGTCTCCGCCGCCTCGTCCGGGTACCCGAGGTGGAGCTTCGTCATGAACCGGTCGAGTTCGGCCATCGGAAGGTCGTAGGCCCGGTTCTGCTCGACCGTGTTCTGCGTGGCGATGACGGTAAACGGCTGTGGCACGGGATGTGTGGTCCCGTCGACGGACACCTGCTGTTCCTCCATCGCCTCTAACAGTGCCGACTGCGTCTTCGGCGGTGCACGGTTGATCTCGTCGCCGAGGACGACGTTGGCGAAGATGGGGCCGGGCCGGAACTCGAACTCCTGGGTCTTCTGGTTGTAGACGTTGACGCCGGTCACATCGGTCGGCAGGAGGTCGGGCGTGAACTGGATTCGCTTGAACTCGCCGTCGAAGGAAGCGGCGACGGAGCGGGCCAGCATCGTCTTGCCGACGCCGGGAACGTCCTCAAGCAGGACGTGTCCGCGGCCGAGCACTGCCGTCACGATGTGCTCGATAGCGTCGTGTTGTCCGACGATGACCTGCTCGACGTTCTCGATCACCTGATTGGCGACGCGTGTCGCGTCACGGAGGGGACTGTCCGACTGTTGACTGCGTGAGGTGTCAGTGTCTGTCATAGTCGCGGTCTCGTGGGACGACGGCTTGGCACGGGGACTGGTGGAATATTCTGCCCCATCGACCAGTAAGTATCTTGTGTGGGTTGCCACATGCTCCGGGCCGTTCGGTTCTGGCCATCACTACGGCGTGAGCGTATGTAACTCTGTGGATGCGTGAGGTCCACACACATCCGATTTACGGCCGGTAGCGCGGTTCACCAGGACTTACAGGCCCCACAGACGAGGACGCCGTCCTGCGTCCACCGCCGCTCGACGACTTCGCCACACTCGGCGCAGGCCGCTCCCTCGGGCGACCACGCGTACGTCGTCACGGCCGGTTCGACCGCGTCAGTCGAGGCCTCGGTGTCAGGGGCCTCGCTTTCCGTCTCTGCAGTCCCGTCTCCCGCAGACATACCGTCACCGCCCTCGTCCTCGCTCTCGCTGCTATCGAGAAAGTCATCCAGCGAGGCGTCTTCGGCCATACACCTTGGTTTTGCCCGCAGTCACAAAATACTCTGTCGGTCGTTCCGACTCCATCCGTGTTCTGACGGGCCGCTTCCCGACCGTTATTCGGTGGCGACGCCGACGGTCAGCAGCGTTCCCAGTTCGCGGTAGCGCTCGACCATCGCCTCGCGGGTCTCGAACTCGTCCGTGGGAAACGCATCCGCCGGCGGGATCTCGACCTCGCGGTCGGGGATGGTGTCCTGTGAGGCCACGGCCAGACCCGCCTTTCGGAACGCCTCTCGGTACTCCGGGCCGCTCCAGCGGGTCATCTCGATGTCGATGAACTCCTGCCACTCGTGGGAGTGGACGTTCTCCTCGTAGTAGTTCACCGCGATGTTGGCGGTCCCGCCCGGTCGCAGCACCCGCGCGATCTCTTCGAGGGTGTGTAGCGGGTCGCTGGCGTAGTAGAACGCCTCCATCGAGAACACGTGGTCGATGCTGTCGGTCGCAAACGGCAGCGCGTCGAAGTCGCCACGCAGGAACCCGATACCGTCGTCGTCGGTGTACTCGCGGGCGTTGCGGAGCATCTCCGGCGACCCGTCGAGCCCGTAGCAGGGGCCAGCGTCGTTCGTGTCCCGGAGCGCGCGGAGCGCGTAGCCCGAGCCCGTCCCGAGGTCGAGCACCGTATCACCAGGTTCGACCGGCATCCGGGCGAGGACGTGCTTGGCGGTGTGCCAGTGCCGGTCCTCCATCCCTCTGTCTTTGCCTTCGGCCGCCCACTCGTCGAACTCCTCGCGAACGCTCATATCTCCTCCCAGTGTCGGGAGGCCCAAAACCCTCGCTGTTCGGCGCCAGTAGGACACCGCCCGCCGGGAACGCAAACGCAAAGTAGGGCCACGCTAACGTTCAGGTAATGCAAGGACTGCTGTCGGAACTGCTCCAGAGCATCATCGACATGCCCGGCTGGTTCATCGACGTGGCACTGAACGACCCGCTGGCGGCGCTCATGCTCGCCGTCGGAGCGGTCATCACGACCGTCTCGGTCGCCTTCTTCGGGTACCTCTCGCTGGGGGCCGTGCTGTCGCTGTTCAGCGGCTCCGGCGGTCGAGCGCCGCCCCAAGCAGATCAATAGCCGCCTCGACATCCGGGCCGAGCGGCGACGCGAATACCACGCTGTCGGCGTGTTCTTCTAACGCCGCCGTCCGCTCGGCCACCGTCTCCGGCGTCCCGGCGATACAGAACGCGTCCAGCATCGCCTCGGTCACGCCCTCGAACGCGGCCGAGAACTCGCCGGCCGAAATCGCCTGCCCGATGTCGTCGGCAGTGTCGTGGTCGATGCCGTGGCGGTCGAGCACCGGCGGCGGCGATCCCGCAGCGACGAACGCGACCGGCGGGCGGGCGGCCTCCCGCGCTTCGGCCTCGTCCTCGGCGACCGAGACGCTGGCGTAGGCTGCGAGGTCGAACTCGCCGTACTCCTCGGGCCGCTCGTCGGCCATCTCCGCTACTTGCTCGCGTGCCCACGCGAGGTCCTTCGGATGCGCCCCGTTGTACAGCGCGCCGTCGGCGTGCTTCGCCGACATCCGGGTCATGTGCGGTCCCTGCGCGCCGACGTACACCGGAATATCGCCGACCTCGTAGTTCAGCCCGGCGTCGACCGCTTCGAACGTCCCGTCGTGGTCGACGCGCTCGCCGTCCCAGAGTTTCCGTGCGGTCTTGAACGTCTCAAGCACGCGACGCAGGGCGTCGTCGTGGCCAAAGCCGAGGTTGCTGAGCGTCGACTTATCGCCCGGCCCGATACCGAAGACGGCCCGACCGTCGCTCAGTTCCGCCAGTGTCGCCACCCGCGAGGCCAGCGTCACCGGGTGCGTCTCGTATGGGTTGGCGATGCCGGGGCCGAGCAGTACCTCCTCGGTCCGCTCGGCCATCGCGGTCAGCGTCATGAACTGGTCGCGGTTGTTGTAGTGATGGCTGACAAAGACGGCGTCGAGCGCGTTCGATTCGGCCTGTTCGGCAAACGAGGCGAGCTGTGCGACCGGGTGTTCCGGGGTGAGTTCAATCGCGTACATATGACCATTCTCTGAGTGCTTGTCTGACTACGTCGTTCTCCGGGTCGCGGAACAGCTGCTCGCTGCCCGCGTGGTCGCCGAAGTCGAAATCGTGGACGACTGCGGCGGGTGTCCCGCCGTCGCCTTCGCCGGTGACGAGGTTGGCCGCGGCGGCGAGTTCGTCGACGACGGCCTGGACGGTGGCCTCGAGTTCGCGGCCGTCGCGGTCGCGTTCGCCCCGCCAGTCCCGCGAGGCGGGGAGGCCGGCCCAGCCCAGCGCGACGCCGCGCTGCCCGAGACGGAACGGCCGGCCGGACGTGTCGGTGACGATGACGCCGGGTTCGACGCCCACCCGTTCGCGGATACCATCGCGGATCGCTTCGGCCTCCGCCGTCGGGTCTTCGGGGAGCAAGAGGAGGTCCGCGCCGGGCACGTTCGAACGGTCGATACCCGCGTTGACCGTGATGTGCCCGAACTTCGTCACGCCGAGGATGAAGGGGGCTTCGACCAGCACCTCTTCACACTCATCGAGTATCGCCTGGGCCATCCGCGGGTCCTTCTCCTCGTCGGCGATATCTCCGATGGTCGCCGCGATGCGTTCGGCACGCTCGCCTGGCTCGTACGACGACAGCGACCGGCCGCGTCCGTTGGCCTTGGAAACGATAGTGCTGGCGACACAGACCACGTCATCGTCCCGGAGGTCGGCCTGCTCGACGAGCAGTTCCGCCACGTCGTCCCCGGGGCGGACCTCGGGCAGCCCCTCGACCGCGAAGACTTCCATACCGGTTCTGCGGTCCCTGCGGGAAAAAGACCCGCGTTCGCTGCAAAGGCGGCCAACAGTGGCAATAGCTGCCGGTACGCGGGAACGAACCGCGAGAGCCCCTGTGGCCTTACAGCTCGTGTTGGCTCACGTCGAGCGTGCCATCCTCGACCGTCGCCGTCAGCATCGTCGGTCGGCTGGCCGGCGATGCGCCCGTGACGCTGCCGGGATTCAGGAGCCGCACACCTTCGTGGACGGCGTCTGTCAGTTCGTGGGTGTGGCCGGCGACGCCGACGGCACTGCTATCGGCTTCGTCCCGCACCGCAGCCGCTACGCGGTCCGCCCAGCCCCGCGGCGATCCGGTGCCGTGTGTCACGACGAACGTAACGCCGCCGAGTTCGACTGTCGCCCGGTCCGGCAGCCCGATCTGCGGATCGATGTTGCCCGAAACGGCGGTCAGCTCCGTCGCCATGTGGCGGATGTCAGCGAGCGCCCCCTTGCTGTCGAAGTCACCGGCGTGGATGACGTGGTCGGCGACCTCGATGCGTTCCCGGAACGACGGCGGGATTTCGTGCTCCCGGGACGGGATGTGCGAATCGCTGATGAGAGCGACATCCATACCGACGCATCACGTCGACGGTCGAAAAGGGTTGCTGCCACGGAAACGGGTGCCGACTGCTCGTCCGGCAGCGCTACTCTGCGGACGAAAACACGTCCCGCAGTCCGTCCAGCTGCTCGACCAGTCGGTCGATGCCGTCGTTGATCGTTGCGACCCGCTCGTCGATGTTGTCCACCGGAATCGCTCCCTGCGGCGTCGGCTCGACGAGTTCGTCGTCTTCCAGCATCCGCAGCGAGTACCGCACCTTGTGTTTCGGGACCCCTGTCTCCTCGGCGAGCCGAACGATGCCGATCGGCCCGTTCTCGATGACGGCTTCGAGGATCGACAGGTCCCGCCCCTCCTTCTCGACCTGATCTTCTAGTCGGTCCATTCCCATAGCAAATCGTATCTGTGCATTTACCGTCGTGACACATAAACGCCCCAGTTGCGGCACTGCGACTCGGGTTTGCTCTCCGTACCGCTCTATGACTATCTCCGCACCGCCAGTCGTTACTCGTCTGAAACCGGCGTCCGGCGAAGCTCGTCGAGCTGGTCCCGGAGCTTGCTCAGCTCCGTCTCCAGTTCTTCTCGGCGGTCGATGAGTGCGCTCAGTTCCTCCGTGTTGACAGAGTAGTCGTTGTCCATCGCCACGTCAAGCGCGTCGGTCGTCGCGCCCGTGAGGTCGGACGCGACCCGCAACACTTCACTCGGCGTCCCGCGGGACTCGTACAGCTCTTGTTCGCCCGACAGCGGGCTGTAGGTCACCATCGGCGACTCGACACCGCGGTGGTAGCTCACCGCGTAGCTCGTGTCCGTCACCGGATTGAGGCGGTCGTCCGCTCGCTCCGTTCGGACGATGTTGAACGGCTCGGCCAGCGCGGGAAACGTGTCGGCGAGGTCCCGAAGCCGGTCCGCGGCGGTCACGTCCAGTTGTGCCTCCACGTCGCCGAAGAACTGCCGCGAGTTGGTGAGGCTAAAGGCCACCGTGTAAAACACCGACTCGTCGCTGTCGGCCAGATTGCGAACGCGGTCGCGGACCTCCTCGTGGCGGCCCTCGATAGTGAGCTTTTCCAGTTCCTCAAGCAGCGCCCGGACGCCCTCCTCGCGTTCGAGGAACGCCTCGACGATCGCGCCGGGCATTTCCTCGCCATCCACGTCCTCCATGGCCCCTCTTTTGCGGGGCCTCGTAAACAGTTTGTCGCTGGCAGCCGCCAATCGGCACGCCTTACAACCAACACAAAACATATGCCATCCCGCGTGAAGTGATAGCACGTCCGACCCCGGTGGACGGACACTATGACAGGCCAAGGGGGCACTTCCCCGGACGTCTGCTGTTGTCCTGCGTTTGTGATATCAGTATGTGCTGTTTTCTCGACCAGTAGACGGTGGTTACTGTCTACTGGACGGCTACTAAAGCGTGTACTGTGTGGAGCTGTAGAACGATCTCGCCGCGATGAACCGCGTCGCTTGTCGAGTCAACTTCAGAGAAACGCCCGGAGCGGGATTTGAACCCGCGTCACGACCGTGACAGGGTCGTATGATGGGCCACTACACCATCCGGGCAGCCTACGGGCACACACTGCACGGTGCCCGTCAGTTTTGGTCGCAGTAGGAACGCCCGGAGCGGGATTTGAACCCGCGTCACGACCGTGACAGGGTCGTATGATGGGCCACTACACCATCCGGGCCTTCGTTGCGTTTCTTCGTACCCTGGTGGCAGTATTAAGACTTTCCAAAGAAACCCGCCCCGGGATGAGTGCACATGACGGGACCCAAAGTTCTATGTCCGGTCTACTTCATGTGGTTGGTAGGAGCAAACACGCCCGCAGTCCGCGAGGATGGGCGGGTCCGATAGCCACAGCAGAGCGACTTGGTAAGTGTTATATGCACCCCGACAGTACGGCCCTGTAGTATCTCGTGACAGCCACCTTCTCCAGCAGCAGGCCAAACGCACACGCACACACATGGTAGATGTAAGTCAACACGACCTCGTCCCAGACCACAGTGTCGTCGACGAGGACGACCTCGAAGCAGTACTCACCGAGTATGAAATCAAGAAGACGGACCTTCCGAAGATCAAGCGCACCGACAAGGCGCTACCCGATGACGCCGAAGTCGGTGACGTGGTTCGGATCGTCCGCGACTCCAGAACGACGGATGAAGCCGTCGTGTATCGACTGGTGGTAGAATAATGGACACACAAGATCGCCGCGCTATATCGCGTGAATATTTCGCCAAGGAACGGCTCGCCGAACATCACTTCCGCTCGTTTAACGCCTTCCTCGACAGAGGGATGCAGCAGGTCGTCGACGAGAAAGAGACCATCGAGACTGACATCGGTGACAAGGAAGGGCAGGAACCGGTGTGGGTCGAACTGGGCGACGTCCGCGTCGTCACTCCACGGGTTCGCGAGGCCGACGGCAGCGAGGAACTGCTGTACCCCCAGGAAGCCCGGCTCCGTAACATCACCTACTCCGCGCCGGTGTTCATGGAGATGGCCATCGTCCGCGGCGGCGAGGAGGAACCGGAGGAAGTCGTCGACCGGACCGAAACCAAGATCGGGCGAATGCCCATCATGGTCGGTTCGAACAAGTGCAACATCGCGGGCTTCAGCGACGAGGAGCTCATCGACATCGGCGAGGACCCCGCAGACCCCGGTGGCTACTTCTGTGTCAACGGCTCCGAGCGGGTGCTGATGACCAGCGAGGACCTCGCCCCGAACAAGATTCTGGCCGAGTACGACACCAAGTACGGCGACGAGGTGCAGGTCGCCAAGACGTTCTCCCAGCGCCGCGGCTACCGCGCGCTGGTGCTGTGTGAACGAACGCGGGACGGGCTGCTGGAAGTCTCGTTCCCGTCCGTCTCGGGCAGTATCGACTTCGTCACGCTGGTCCGCGCGCTGGGGCTGGAGTCGGACGAGGAGATCGTCCACCGCGTCAGCGAGGACCCGGAAATCGTGAAGTTCATGCTGGAGAACCTGGAGGAGGCCGAGGTCCAGACGACCGAGGAAGCCATCGAGACGCTGGGCAAGCGTGTCGCCTCCGGCCAGGGCAAGAACTACCAGCTCAAGCGGGCCAACTACGTCATCGACCGCTATCTCCTCCCGCACCTGCACGAGGAAGGCGTCGAGGAAGAGGAAGTCCGTATCAACAAGGCGTTCTACCTCTGTCGGATGGCCGAGGCGTGTTTCGAGCTCGCACTCGAACGCCGCGAATCCGACGACAAGGACCACTACGCCAACAAGCGGCTGAAGGTCAGTGGCGACCTGATGACCGACCTGTTCCGGACGGCGCTGAACAAGCTCGCCCGGGACGTGAAGTACCAGCTCGAACGGGCCAACATGCGAAACCGTCAGCTCTCCGTTTCGACGGTCGTTCGCTCGGACGTGCTGACCGAGCGACTCGAACACCCGATCGCGACGGGGAACTGGGTCGGCGGCCGCTCCGGCGTGAGTCAGCTGGTCGACCGGACCGACTTCATGGGGGTGCTGTCACACCTCCGGCGACTGCGCTCGCCGCTCAGTCGCTCTCAGCCCCACTTCGAGGCACGGGACCTGCACGCGACCCAGTGGGGTCGTATCTGTCCCTCCGAGACGCCTGAAGGCCCCAACTGTGGGCTGGTGAAGAACTTCGCCCAGGCGATGGAGCTGTCACAGGACGTGTCGGACCCACAGGGTCTCAAACAGGAACTCGCAGAGATGGGGGTCCAGGGCATCCCCGGTATCGAATCGATCGAACAGCAGCCCGCGGACGATTAACATGAGTCAGGGACGCGAAGCCAAAGTATACGTAAACGGTAGTCTGGTCGGCACACACCCCGACCCGGAACAGCTCGCAGAACAGGTACGACAGGCGCGACGACGGGGGGACGTCTCCCAGATGGTCAACGTCTCGGTCAAGAACCGGACCGGCGAGGTCATCATCAACGCCGACGCCGGCCGTGCCCGACGCCCGCTGCTGGTCGTCGAGGACGGCGAGCCGCTGATGACCGACGAGGAGGTCGAGCAGGTCAAAGAGGGCGAGCTCGAATTCGAGGAGCTCGTCGAACGCGGCCTCGTCGAGTTCATCGACGCCGAGGAGGAGGAAGACATCCTCGTCGGGGTCGACGAGGACGAACTCACGGAGAAGCACACGCACCTGGAAGTCGACCCGCAGCTGATGTTCGGTATCGGTGCTGGGATGATTCCGTACCCCGAACACAACGCCTCGCCCCGGATTACGATGGGGTCGGGGATGATCAAGCAGTCGCTCGGCCTGCCGTCGGCGAACTACCGCATTCGCCCGGACACGCGCCAGCACCTGCTGCACTACCCGCAGCTATCGATGGTCAAGACCCAGACCACCGAACAGATCGGCTACGACGACCGCCCGGCGGCACAGAACTTCGTCGTCGCCGTCATGAGCTACGAGGGGTTCAACATCGAAGACGCGCTGGTCATGAACCAGGGGTCGGTCGACCGCGCGCTCGCCCGTTCGCACTTCTTCCGTACCTACGAGGGCGAGGAGCGTCGCTACCCCGGCGGTCAGGAAGACCGCTTCGAGATTCCCGACGACGAGGTCCGTGGCGCACGCGGCGAGGAAGCGTACACGCACCTTGACGACGACGGCCTCGTCAACCCCGAGACGAAGGTCGGCGAGAACGCCGTCCTGCTCGGCAAGACGAGCCCGCCCCGGTTCCTCGAAGAGCCGGACGACATGGGCGGCCTCTCGCCCCAGAAGCGCCGGGAGACGAGCGTGACGATGCGCTCGGGCGAATCCGGCGTCGTGGACACGGTCACGCTGATGGAAGGCGAGGACGGCTCGAAGCTCTCGAAGGTCTCGGTGCGTGACGAACGCATCCCCGAACTCGGGGACAAGTTCGCGTCACGCCACGGACAGAAGGGCGTCGTCGGCCACATCGCCCCCCAGGAGGACATGCCCTTCACCGAGGAGGGCGTCGTCCCGGACCTCATCATCAATCCGCACGCGCTGCCGTCGCGGATGACCGTCGGCCACATCCTCGAGATGATCGGCGGGAAGGTCGGCGCACTCGAAGGCCGCCGCGTCGACGGCACCGCTTTCACCGGCGAGGACGAGGAGGAGCTGCGCGGCTCGCTCGAAGAGCACGGCTTCGACTCAAGCGGCAAGGAGACGATGTACTCCGGCGTCACCGGCGAGAAGATCGACGCGGAGATCTTCGTCGGCGACATTTTCTACCAGAAGCTGTACCACATGGTCTCGAACAAGCTGCACGCCCGCTCGCGCGGGCCGGTGCAGGTGCTCACCCGCCAGCCCACCGAGGGACGCGCCCGCGAAGGTGGCCTGCGCGTGGGTGAGATGGAGCGGGACGTGCTCATTGGGCACGGCGCGGCGATGGCGCTCAAGGAGCGCCTGCTCGACGAGTCCGACCGCGAGTGGATCAACGTCTGCGGGCAGTGCGGGATGACCGCCGTTGAGAACGTCGAGCAACGGCGCATCTACTGTCCGAACTGCGAGGAGGAGACGGACATCCACGAGGTCGAGATGTCCTACGCGTTCAAGCTCCTGCTCGACGAGATGAAGGCGCTCGGAATCGCCCCGCGGATCGAACTGGAGGACGCAGTATGAGCTCACAACAGACGCCCCAGGAAATCGGTCAGCTCAGCTTCGGGCTGATGGACCCAGAGGAGTACCGAGAGATGTCGGCCACGAAAGTGATCACGGCCGACACGTACGACGACGACGGCTTCCCCATCGACATGGGGCTGATGGACCCGCGGCTCGGGGTCATCGACCCCGGCCTGGAGTGCAAGACCTGCGGGAAGCACAGCGGCTCCTGTAACGGCCACTTCGGCCACATCGAACTCGCCGCGCCCGTCATCCACGTCGGCTTCGCGAAGCTCATCCGCCGGCTCCTGCGCGGGACCTGTCGGGAGTGCTCCCGGCTCTGTCTCGACGAGCACGAGCGCGACGAGTTCGCGGACCGGCTGACACGGACTCAGGACCTCGGTCGCGACCTCAACGACGTGACCAAGGCCGCCATCCGGCAGGCCCGCAAGAAGGACCGCTGTCCGTTCTGCGGCGAGAAGCAGTACGACATCAAACACGAGAAGCCGACCACCTACTACGAGGTCCAGGACGTGCTGGCCTCGGACTACCCCGAACGGATTGCGGCCGCGATGGAAGAGTCCGAGGACCCGATTTCGCCGATAGAGCTCTCCGAGGAGACCGGCATCGACAGCAGCCGGGTCCAGGAGATCCTCAGCGGCGAGTTCCGCCCGCGTCAGGAGGACCGCCGCGCCCTGGAGAAGGCGCTGTCGGTCGACCTGACCGAGGAGGACATGAACAAGCTGATGCCCAGCGACATCCGGGACTGGTTCGAGGACATCCCGGACGGCGACATCGAAGTGCTGGGGATGAAACCGGCCCGCTCCCGACCGGAGTGGATGATTCTGACGGTCCTGCCGGTGCCGCCGGTGACGGCTCGGCCCTCGATTACGCTGGACAACGGCCAGCGCTCCGAGGACGACCTCACCCACAAGCTCGTGGACATCATCCGCATCAACCAGCGGTTCATGGAGAACCGCGAGGCGGGTGCCCCACAGCTGATTATCGAGGACCTCTGGGAACTGCTGCAGTACCACGTCACCACGTTCATGGACAACGAGATCTCGGGCACGCCGCCGGCGCGACACCGCTCCGGCCGGCCGCTGAAGACCCTCTCTCAGCGCCTGAAAGGCAAGGAGGGCCGCTTCCGCGGCTCGCTGTCCGGGAAGCGTGTGAACTTCTCCGCTCGTACCGTCATCTCGCCGGACCCGACGCTCTCGCTGAACGAGGTCGGCGTCCCGGACCGGGTCGCCAAGGAGATGACCCAGACGATGAACGTCACCGAGCGCAATCTGGAAGAGGCCCGCCGATACGTCTCCAACGGACCCGAGGCACACCCCGGTGCCAACTACGTCAAGCGGCCGGACGGCCGCCGGCTGAAGGTGACCGAGAAGAACTGCGAGGAACTCGCGGAGAAGGTCGAAGCGGAGTGGGAAGTGTCCCGCCATCTGGTCGACGGCGACATCATCATCTTCAACCGCCAGCCGTCGCTGCACCGGATGTCTATCATGGCCCACGAGGTCGTCGTGATGCCGTACAAGACGTTCCGGCTGAACACGACGGTCTGTCCGCCGTACAACGCTGACTTCGACGGGGACGAGATGAACATGCACGCTCTCCAGAACGAGGAAGCCCGGGCCGAGGCCCGCGTCCTCATGCGCGTGCAGGAGCAGATGCTCTCCCCGCGCTTCGGCGAGAACATCATCGGCGCGATCCAGGACCACATCAGCGGGACCTACCTGCTGACCCACACCAATCCGAAGTTCAACGAGACGCAGGCGCTTGACCTGCTTCGGGCGACCCGCATCGACGAACTGCCCGAGGCCGATGGCGTCGACGAGGACGGCGAGGAGTACTGGACCGGCCGCTCCCTGTTCTCGGAACTGCTGCCCGACGACCTGAACCTGGAGTTCACGTCCTCCGCCGGCGACACGGTCGTCGTCGAGGACGGCCAGATGACCGGCGGCACCATCGACGAGGACGCCGTCGGGGCCTTCGGGGGCGAAATCGTCGACACCATCGCCAAGGACTACTCGCGGACCCGTGCCCGGATTCTCGTCAACGAGGTCTCGGCGCTGGCGATGCGGTCGATCATGCACTTCGGGTTCTCCATCAGCATCGACGACGAGTCCATCCCGCGTGAAGCGGAGGAACAGATCAACGACGCCATCGACAGCGCGTACGACCGCGTCGAGGAACTCATCGAGACCTACGAGCGCGGCGAACTCGAATCGCTGCCCGGTCGGACCGTCGACGAGACGCTGGAGATGAAGATCATGCAGACGCTGGGCAAGGCGCGTGACTCCGCCGGTGACATCGCCGAGGACCACTTCGGCGAGGACAACCCGGCCGTCATCATGGCCGAGTCCGGTGCGCGTGGCTCGATGCTGAACCTGACCCAGATGGCCGGCTGTGTCGGCCAGCAGGCAGTTCGGGGCGAGCGGATCAACCGCGGGTACGAGAACCGCACCCTCTCGCACTTCGAGGAGAACGACCTGTCGGCGGACGCCCACGGCTTCGTCGAGGCGTCCTACCGCTCCGGGCTCGGCCCGAAGGAGTTCTTCTTCCACGCGATGGGTGGCCGCGAGGGCCTGGTCGACACGGCTGTCCGGACGTCCAAGTCCGGGTACCTGCAGCGCCGGCTCATCAACGCCCTGTCCGAACTCGAAACGCAGTACGACGGGACTGTCCGAGACACCTCGGACACTATCGTTCAGTTCGAGTTCGGCGAGGACGGCACGTCGCCGGTCGACGTCTCCTCCAGTCAGGAGGGCGACGCCGTCGACGTCGAGCAGATCGCCGACAGCGTCCTCGACGAGGAGTTCGAGAGCGAGAAACAGAAAGAGAGCTTCCTCGGCACGCGGACCGAGCGGACCAACCTCTCGGAGCACGCGGACGACTGGTGGATGGCCGAGGGTGACGACTAACAATGACAGCACACGACGTATCAGCAGACATCGAGGCCGTCGTCGAGGACACTGAGCTGCCGCGACGGCTGAAAAACGAAGTGTACAGCACCATCGAGGAACGGGGCGTCGGCGTCGACGACGCCGACCGCATCGCCAAGGCCGTCGAGTCCCGCTACCTCGACACGCGCGTCGACCCGCTGGACCCGGTCGGGACCGTCTCGGCCCAGTCCATCGGCGAACCGGGAACGCAGATGACGATGAACACGTTCCACTACGCGGGGGTCGCCGAGATCGACGTGACCCAGGGTCTGCCGCGGCTCATCGAGCTGGTGGACGCCCGGAAGACGCCGGACACGCCGATGATGACGGTCCACCTCGACGAGGAGTACGCCGATGACCGCGAGCGCGCCCACGAAGTCGTCTGGAAGATCGAGGCGACGCGCATCCTCGCGCTGGGTGACATTTCGACGAACGTCGCGGACATGCTCGTCGAGATCGACCTCAACGAGGACACCCTGCTGGAGCGGTGGCCGACGGTCAACGACACGAACGCCATCGCCGAGGAGATCGCCGAGACCATCGAGTCGAACCTCGGCGTCTCGACCCGACAGGCCGGCACCGTCATCGAGTTCGGCCCGGAGGAACCCAGCTACCGCGACCTGCTGCAGCTGGTCGAGGAGCTACGGGAGATCGTCTTCAAGGGTATCGAGGAGATCACCCGCGTCGTCATCCGCAAGGAGGAGACCGACAACGGCGAGGAGTTCGTCCTCTACACCGAGGGGTCGGACTTCGGCGAAGTGCTCGACATCGAAGGCGTCGACGCCTCCCGGACGACGTGTAACAACATCCACGAAATCTACCGTCAGCTCGGGGTCGAAGCGGCCCGCGAGACGCTCATCAACGAGACGATGAACACGCTCGAAGAGCAGGGGCTTGACGACGTGAACGTCCGGCACCTGATGCTCGTGGCTGACATGATGACCAACGAAGGGACCATCGAGTCCATCGGCCGCCACGGCATCTCGGGGTCGAAAGACTCCGTGCTCGCCCGTGCAGCGTTCGAGGTGACCGTCAACCACCTGCTCGACGCCGCCATCCACGGCGAGGTCGACGAACTCGACGGCGTCACGGAGAACGTCATCGTCGGGAAGCCGATCAAACTCGGCACCGGCGACGTCAACCTCCGGATGGGTACGACCCAGGACTGATGCGGGTCGAACTCTCGGACGAAGCGCGTCGACTGGTCGCCCTCTTCGAGGACGAGGCAGCCGTCACCGTCCGGGATTGCGTCGTCGACGAGGACCACGACCAGGTGGTGTATCTGGTCAAGCGCGGGGAGATGGCCGACGCCATCGGTCCCGGTGGCCAGACGGTCGAGCACGTCGAGGAACGCCTCGGCCGCGAGGTCAAACTCGTCGAAGCCGCCGAGACGGCCGAGGACTTCGTGGCCAACGCGCTCGCGCCGGCCGCGGTGTACAACGTCACCGTCTCTGAGAACGACGACACCGTCGCGTACGTCGAAGTAGCACAGGAGGACCGCGGGGCCGCTATCGGCCGTGAAGGACGAAACATCGACGCCGCCCGGCAGTTGGCCAAGCGCCATTTCGACATCGACGGTATCGAACTGACCTGATCGGGGCGGTTCCGCTCGTATCGTCTTTTTCGAAACCTTTCCGGAGAGCGACTGCGTTCAGTCGTCGTCCGCTGAGGCGTCCGGCGCGCTGTGTTCGTACACGTCGGTATCGCTGTGCGTGGTTCCGCTGTCGACATCGAACGTCTGGAGGAGTTCGCTGAGGTCGCCGGCCTGGTCGGAGAGGGACTCGATGCCGCCGGTGACCTCGTTGATCGTCGCAGTCTGTTCCTCCGCAGCAGCGGCGACGTTCTCGGCGCGGGCAGCGGTCTCCTCGCTGATCGTGCCGACCTCGTCGGTCATCGCCACTACTTCCTCCGTCGTCGCAGCTTGCTCGTCGGTGGCGTCACTGATGGACTGAATGCCGTCGTTGACCTCCTCGACACGGTCGACGATCCGTTCGAGCGATTCGATGGCGTCGTCGACGGTGTCGATGCCGTCCGCGACGGAGTCGCCCATCTGCCTGATATCGGTGACGGCGTCGCCGGTGGTGTCCTGCACGTCCTCGATAACCGCCGAGACTTCTTCAGTTGCTTCGGTCGTCTCCTGGGCGAGGCCTTTGATCTCGTCAGCGACCACGGCGAACCCTTCGCCGGCTTCGCCGGCCCGAGCGGCCTCGATGGATGCGTTCAGCGCGAGCATGTTGGTCTGCTCGGCGATGTCGTCGATGAGGTCGACGATGTCGCCGATCTGCTCCATCTCCTCGTCGAGGGACTCGACGCGGTCGATGGTCTCGTCGGCTCGCGTCTCGATATCGTTCATTACCGCCATTGCTTCGCCCGCTCGTTCGCTCCCAGTTTCGCCGATTTCAGCGGCTTCCGTCGACGTGGCTGCGACTT
>JGI12447J12854_1000179_pt1 | contig 20494 bp, 23 predicted proteins | sample A23P2SouthBayCA_2_FD_12854 | JGI IMG/M metagenome (IMG submission 12854)
CCCCGACACCCCCGTGTTCGACCGGGTCGTCGCGGGCCGCGTCGAGTACGGCTCGAAGAAGGACAAGATCGCGCTCCACATCGACGAGCGACCGGCAGAAGATGTCATCGCCGAGGGCAACGTCGACGCGGCCGAGGACGCCGTCGCCATCAAGAACGACTTCCTGGAGGAGGCGACCGACCGCGACGCGAAGGCACGACGTGACTCGCTGAAGCGCTCGGTCGAGGACGACGCCGACGCCCCGGACAACGTCTGACGACGGCCGTCGGGCGCGCGCAGTCCGTGAATGCCGGCAGGCTGATACTGCGCTATCGTGTTCAGCACGGCCCGCGTAGCCATTCGGAAATCCTTCGAGACCGACACTGAGCACCGCCAGTATCACTCAGCGTCAGACGGGCGTCACATCTAAATACGCTTGTGGCATACATTCACATACGCCTCACCCGGAGGCGCTCACAAGTATCCGGGGCACGAGACACCCCTCGTGTTGCCACGGAATCGGATTCCGGGGCAGCCTGTCATAGTTTGTCCGCCCGCCGGAGCGGACCCAATCCGGCATTCAAGCGCGGCCAGGTCAGTTACCGAGCCGGCATTCCCGTTTTATCGGCGCGATATTGGCGACACGATCTAGCTGTTGACTGAAAAGGCTCGAGAGTCAGAACGGCGCTACTCGGCGAGCCCGTAGCCGCGCTTGAACAGCACGTAGTCGATTGACAGCACGACCGCGGTCGTTCCGGTCAGGACGGCCAGCGACGTGTTCGGATCGATTTCGGTGACACCGATCATCCCGTAGCGCACGCCGTTGACCATGTACACCATCGGATTGAGCAGCGAGACGTTCCGCCAGAACGCCGGCAGGACTTCGAGCGAGTAGAACACCGCGCCGAAGAACACCAGCGGCCGGAGGATGAACTGGTTCATCACCGTGAGGTAGTCGAAGTCGCTCGCCCAGAGGCCGCCGATGACGCCGAGCCCGCCGAACAGCGTGGTAATCACCAGCAGGAACGAGACGAGATACACGGGGTTGGCGACGGGAACCGAGGTGAATATCAGGCCCACGCCGACGATCAGCAGTGACGTGACGACCCCCCGGAGTGCGCTGGCCGAGACATAGGCGGCCACCATGCTCCGGTTCGACATCGGAGAAGTGAGAACAGCCTGGATGTAGTCGTTCCAGCGCCCGTGGAAGATGGTGAAGGAGGCGTTCTCGAAACTGTCCGAGATGGCCCCGAGCACGACAAGTCCGGGCAGGACGAACTGGAGGTAGCTCACGCCCGCAATCTCCCCGATCCGGCTCCCCAGAATCACGCCGAACACGGAGAAATACAGCGCGTTCGTGATGATCGGCGGGAGGAAGGTGTTGTACGGGCGGCGGACGAACCGGAGGATTTCCCGCCGAACCAGCGTCAGGAACTGCGTCGTGTTCTGGTTCATGCGGACACCTCCGCGTACTCGCGGTCGTCGCGGGTCATGTCGACGAACACCTCTTCGAGTGACGCGCGGCGGATATCGAGCGATGTGACGGTGTGGCCCTGCGCTTCGAGTTCGCGCATGATCGCCGGCGCGGTCTGGCTCCCGCCCATCGCAGTGACGGCCAGCCCCTCGTCGGTCAGTTCGACGTCAGTGATTCCCTCCACGTCAAGTCGCGGAGCCGTCCGCGGCAGCTCGGCGAGGTCGAGGACGATAGTGTCCGTGCCGCGGGCCATCAGGTCGTCGGGGGTCGCCACTTCGACTTTCCGCCCGTCGTCCATGATTGCGACCCGGTCACAGAGCCGTTCGGCCTCCTCGATGTAGTGGGTCGTCAGGAGGATCGTCGTCCCGGCGTCGTTCATCCGGTTGATGATGTCCCAGAGGTCGTGCCGGAGCTGAACGTCGACACCCGCCGTCGGCTCGTCGAGGATGAGCAGGTCCGGATCGGAGACAAGTGCACGCGCGAGGACGAACCGGCGTTTCATCCCGCCCGAGAGCCAGTCGAAGCGCGTGTCGCGCTTGTCCCAGATCCCGACCGTCTTCAGCGCGTCTTCGGCGCGCTCTCGGGCCTCCGCGCGTCCGATACCGTGGTAGCCGGCCTTGTGTTCCAGCACCTCGATGATTGGGAAGAAACGGTCGACGTTGAACTCCTGTGGCGCGACGCCGATGCGGTCGCGGGCCTCCCGGTAGTCGTCTTCCACGTCGAAGCCGAACACTTCGGCGGTCCCCTGGTCCTTGTGGACGAGGCCGACCAGCGTGTTGATAAACGTCGTCTTGCCGGCCCCGTTCGGCCCGAGCAGCCCGAAGAACTCGCCCTGCTCGACTGTCAGTTCTAGGTCGTCGAGCGCTTGGACGTCGCCGTAGCGCTTCCCTAACCCACTGGCGCGTATCGCCGGTTCAGTCATTGCCGCCCTTAGCGCGGCGACACCGAAAAACGCATTGAAGCCCCCGAAAACCGGCAGTTAGCCTGATACAAGCTGACAAGATCGACCGACTGGCGAGGTCCCATAGACCGTGCTGTCACAATCCTATCGACCGAGGCGTTCTCGGGCGATGCCGACGCCGGCCGGCGTGATGATGAGCTGGTCGTCGTCCTTCTGGACGATGTCGCCGCCGACCTCGTTGGCGACCTGCTTGAGTTCGTCGCTGATGTGTTCCATGGTACGGTCCTGCGTGGAGTGGCGCGTGATGTCCGCGACGACCACGTCACCGTCGTAGACGGCGTCTTTGATGTCGATGACGTCCTGCTTGTCGCTGATACGGGCGATCCGGACCTGGCGTTCGAGTTCCGTCCCGGTCATCTCGAATTCGTTCGCGTTCAGTTCGACGTAATCCTCGGTGTTCCGAGAGGATCCAGACTCTCCGAGGATCTTGCTCATCAGTCCCATGTCACTCACGGCGTGCGCTACCCGTTTCAACTTTTCGTCCATCGAACGTATCGCCACAGCACACCCTGATCGGCCGTGGTGGCGACCGAGAACGGCGTGGCTGCACAAAACGTTATTCAGGTGACGGAACGAACACCGACAGCGATGCGCCCGCCCTCCATTAGGACGACTCCCCGCACCGTCGCAGCCGTCGGTGGCGTCCTCTATGCTATCGGCGTGCTGTCGTGGCTGTTTACAAGCGGCGTCCATTTCTCGTCGGAGGACCCGACGACACTCGCGTTCGGGGCCGGCTACGCCGCCGTTGGGATGGTCCTCACAGGTGCCGTCCCGCTGTATCTCTGCAGCCGCCTCTCGCTTGTCACGCCAGTCCTCGTGACGGTCTGGCTGCTCGGCAACACAGTGTCTCAGTGGCTGTACGGGACACATCTCCACCCGCTGTCGTCGTATCTCACCGTCTGGCCACTGCTGCTCGGGGTGGCCGTGGGCGCTGGTGTGGTCGAAGCGGTCCTCAGAGTCGCTTTAGACCGTGTATTCGACCGGTTCGGGCTCCGACCGCTGGTGTGACTGGAGCGAGTACAGAACTGCGCTACACCGAGAACTCGAACAGGTCGTCGCCGACGTGGTGGAGCGACTTGACGACTTTCCCGCTGTTGCCGACCATATCGTCGCCGTCAGTCTGTGCGCGGCCGACAGCGAGGAACTTCCCGTGGGACTCCTCGTTAATGACGACCAGGTCGCCCTCGCTGATGTCGTCGTCGGCCTCGGTGATGCCCGGCCGCATGATGTCAGCGCCGTCCGAGACGAACGAGACGGCCCCGGCGTCGACGGTGACGATGTGTTTCTCGGGCGGGTACTGATTGGCTCCCTGAACGGTCAGGAACGGTTCGCCATTCAAGTAAAGGACGAACGGATCGCCGTCGACGAGGACCACATCCCAGTCGCTGTCGTCGAACTCGACCTTCTCGAAGCTGTCCGCGTCGAGTTCGACACCGAGGTTCTCCGACAGCGCTGTCGTGATGGTGTCGACCTCGTCCGAACGGAGGTGGTGTCGCGACTTGACTTCCATGCCCGCGTCTCGTCGGCGACAGACGGTAAGCGTAACGAAGCGTGCGGGCGGCGTGGCGGACGCAGGTTTTTGTCCGCGCGGTCCAACGTCTGGGTATGCGAGTCGTCACGCTCCTGCCCTCGGCGACGGAGATCGTCTACGCGCTCGGCGCCGAGCCGGTCGGCGTCTCACACGAGTGCGACTACCCGCCGGCGGCCCGCGAGAAACCGTCGGTCAATCGGTCTCGCGTCGACCCGACGGCGTCGAGCGGCGAGATCAACGAGCAGGTCGCCGCGGCCGAGGAGGGGGACGGCGTCTACGCCATCGACCGCGAGACGCTGGCGGCGCTGGACCCGGACCTCGTCGTCACGCAGGGCGTCTGTGACGTCTGCGCCGTCGACCACGTGCTGGTCGCCGAAGCTGTCGAAGATCTGGGACTGGACGCCGAGGTGCTGACGCTCGACGTCCACAGCCTCGACGACCTGTTCGAGTCCGTCCACCGGGTCGGCGCGGCGGTCGGGCGCGACGACCGCGCCGCCGAACTCGTCGCGGACCTCCGGGACCGTGTCGCGGCGGTCGAAACCACGGCAGCGCGGGCCGAGACGACGCCCCGCGTGGCGGTGCTGGACTGGCTCGACCCGGTGATGGTCGCCGGGCACTGGGTCCCGGAGATGGTGGAGATGGCCGGCGGCACCTACGGGATGGAGGAGTCCGGTGCGCACTCCCGACCGCGCGAGTGGGCGGACGTCCGCGAGTACGACCCCGAGGTGCTGGTGGCCGCACCCTGTGGCTTCGACGTGGCACAGGCCCGCGAGAACCTCGCCGATCTGACCGGTCGGCCCGGCTTCGACGACCTGACCGCGGTCCGTGAGGGCCGAGCGCACGTGATGGACGGCCACCACTACGTCAACCGCTCGGGGCCGCGGCTCGTGGACACGCTTGAGTTCCTGGCGGCGCTCGTTCATCCGGACCTGTTCGAGACGCCGCCGCGGGACGCCGTGGTCGAACTCGGGACCGTCCGGGCCTAAGCGGCGGCCGCGGCCAGGCCGACGTAGGTATTGCCGACTACGACCACCGCACCAAGGGCGACGATGGACAGGAGCCAGGCCCGCCACAGCGGGATCCGCTCGACCACGTCGCGACACTCCAGCAGGACGACACCGACGTAGAGGACGACGGCCATCTTCAGGGCGATCACGAGCAGCGGTTCGTGGATAAGGAGCGTCCGTATCCAGGGGTTTGCTTCCAGCCCCGGCCCGGCAAACTGCGCGGCGAACAGCGTCGACAGCGCGTCACCGAACCCCCAGACGAGCACCAGTGAGAACACCAGTTCGACGTAGCTGGGCTTCTGGAGGCGAACCGAGAGGGGATGGGGGGCGTGGTCAGGGCGGGTCATGCGAAGCGATACCGTTACTCTCGACTAATGGCGCATAAAGATCGGTTCCACAGTATCAGCCGTGAAAATTGGCGGCCAGTACAGAGCGAACCGGTCAGTCCTCGGCGAGCGAACAGCGCCCTTCGTAGCTGGCGTCGGCGACGCTCGCGATGGCCGGGTCGTCGCCACACACCGGACAGTCGGGCTTGGCAGCGACGGGAATCTCCTCGAAGGACATCTCGGCGGCGTCGTAGGCGATGAGCCGCCCCTCCAGCGTCTCGCCGTAATCCATCGCGAGCTTGACGACCTCGGTCGCTTGCATGCATCCGATAGTGCCCGGCAGGACACCGAGAACGCCCGCGGTCGCGCAGTCGGGGACGGTCCCCTCCGGGGGCGCTTCGGGGAACAGACAGCGGTAACACGGGCTGTCGCCCGAGAACGTCGTCACCTGTCCCTCGAACTGGAAGATCGCCCCGTGGGAAAAAGGCGTGCCCGAGAGCGTGCAGGCATCGTTGACGAGGAACCGCGTGGCGAAGTTGTCAGAGGCATCGACGACGATGTCGTAGTCGGCCACCAGATCGGTCGCGTTCTCCCGTGCCAGCCGCAGTTCGTGGCGGTCGACGGTCACGTCAGGGTTGAGGCCGGTGACGAACTCGGCGGCGCTGTCGACCTTTGGCCGGCCAACGTCGTCGTCGCCGTGGATGACCTGCCGCTGGAGGTTCGACCGCTCGACGGTGTCGTCGTCGACGATACCGAGCCGGCCGATGCCTGCAGCCGCGAGGTACTGGAGCACTGGTGCGCCGAGGCCGCCGGCCCCGACGATAAGGACATCAGTGTCGAGTAGTGCGGCCTGGCCCTCCGGCCCTACGTCGTTCATGATGATGTGCCGGGAGTACCGGTCAAGCTGTTCTGGGTCCAGATCCGGTCGCATAGTGGACGTACGCCACCCGGAGAAATAAACGACGGGTTCGTCGTGGGGCACCGTCGGGACGCAGAACTGATGCGAACCGCCGGAACAGTTAGCCGCTCAGTTGTTGCGCTGGAGGTCCGCGACGAGATCATCTATCGCCCGGTTGATGTCGCTGAGAAGGGCCGTCTGTTCGCTGGATTCAGCAGCGATGTCGGCCGTGCTGTCGGCGATCTCCTTGGCTGCGTCCGTGGACTGATCGATCATACTGGCCACTTCCTCGGTCGAGGCGGCCTGCTGGTCCGTGGCCGTGGCGACCTCCTCGATACCGTTGTTGACCTCGCGGATGGTGTCGTCGATCTCTCCGAGGATTTCGGTCGACTCCTCGACGGTGTCGATACCCTCGTCGATCTCTTCGTTGCTCTCTTCGAGACTCTCGACGGCGTTCTCGGTGTCGTCCTGGATGCCATCGATCATCTGCTCGATGGTCGTCGCCTGCTCCTGTGACTCCTCGGCGAGGCTCTTGACCTCGTCGGCGACGACGGCGAACCCCTCCCCGGCCTCACCGGCGCGGGCGGCCTCGATGGACGCGTTCAGCGCCAGCATGTTGGTCTGGTCGGCGATGTCGTTGATGACGTCGACGATCTCGTCGATCTCCTGCACGCTCTGCTGTATCGTCTTGACGTCCTCGGCGACGCTGTCGGCCGCCTGCTGGATGTTCTCCATCGCCTCGTGGACGTCGTCAGCGTTCCCCTGCCCGCGTTCGGCGAGTTCCTTCGCTTCGCGCGAGGCCGCGGAAACCTCTTCGGACGACGAGGCGATCTGTTCGACCGACGCCGAGAGGTTCGACACCTCGTTCGCGATGTCTGTCAGCCCCTCGTACTGCTCGGCGGCCTGCTCGCGGATGTCGTCGGTCTCCTCGGCGATGCCGACCGACGAGTCCTCCAGTTCGGCCAGCATCGTTTGAATCTCGCTCGCCGCGTCGTGGCTGTAGCCGGCCTCCGTGTCGATGTTCTCCGCGATGTCGTCCCCGATGTCCGCGTCAATATCGTCGTCGATGCCCGTTCCTGTTTGGTCTTGGACATTCTCTACAGGTCTCTCGGCCATATGGTAGTCAGATCGGGACGGCGACATAAAAACGGAATACCCAACAGTATCAAAGGCGATAGCTGGGGGCACTACGGCCCCGCGTGTCAGCAGTCGTACAACGCACGGTACTTCTCGTCGACGTAGTCGAGGAAGTGGTCGGCGGTGAAGGACTCGCCAGTCGCCTCCCGGACGAGGTCGTCGGTTCGGTAGCGGGCGCCGTGGCGGTGGACGTGCTCGGTGAGCCAGTCGTGGATGGGGCCGAACTCGCCGGCGCGGACGTGGTCGTCGAAGCCGTCGATGTCCCGGCGGGCGTGGTGGTCCAGTTGCGCGGCCAGCACCGACCCGAGCGTGTACGTCGGGAAGTAGCCGAAGGCTCCGTTCGTCCAGTGGATGTCCTGCAGACAGCCCTCCGCGTCAGTGTCGGGGCGGATACCGAGATACTCCTCCATCTTGTCGTTCCAGACCGCCGGCACGTCCGACACGTCGAGGTCCCCGCGGATGAGGTCACGCTCGATCTCGAAGCGGACGATGATGTGCATGTGATACGTGAGCTCGTCCGCTTCGACCCGGATGAGGTTGTCGTCGTACACCTCGTTGGACGCTTCGTAGAACTGCTGAGCGGTGGCGTCGGTCCCGAGGTGGTCGTTGGCCGTCTCGGCGAAGAAGTCCCAGAACGGGCGCGACCGGCCGACGTGGTTCTCCCAGAAGCGGGACTGGGACTCGTGGACGGAGAGGTCGCGGTTGTCGCCCAGCGGCGTGCCGTAGGCCTCCTGTGGCAGGCCGAGCGTGTACGTGGCGTGGCCGAACTCGTGGATAGTCGAGCCCAGCGCGTCCAGCGGGTCCTCGGGGGTGAAGCGGGTGGTGACGCGGGCGTCGAACTGCGTCCCCATCGAGAACGGATGGGGCGCGGTGTCGAGGCGGCCGCGGTCCCAGTCGTAGCCCAGCGTGTCAAGCGCCGTCTCGACGAGGTCGTGCTGGGTGTCGTCGTCGTAGGTTCCCTCGAACGGGTCGGCAAGCGTCACGTCGCTGTCGGCAATGTCGTCGATGAGCGGGACGAGCGCGTCCCGGAGGTCCGTCAGCACTTCCTCGGCGGTGTCGATGCCGAGGTACGGCTCGTACTCCTCGAACAGCACCTCGTAGGGGTCGCGGTCGGGATCGATGGCAGCGGCGTACTCCCGGCGGAGTTCCACCAGTTCCTCCAGCGTCTCGGCGAAGGCGTCGAAGTCGTCCTCGGCCTTGGCTTCCTTCCAGACGGGCAGGGCGTTCGAGGACGCTTCGGAGAGGCGTTCGACAAGGTCTGCGGGGACCCTGGTGGCTCGCTCGTGGTCCCGCCGGACCTCCCGAACGACGGCTTCCTGCTCGGGGTCGAGGTCGGCGTCGTCGAGTTCGTCCAGCCAGTCGGCCAGGTCGTCGTCGGTCAGCAGGTCGTGATGGAGCGTCGAGATGGCGGAGGTCTGTTTGGCCCGCGCCGGCGTCCCGGCGTCGGGCATCATCACCTGCTGATCCCAGTTGAGGACGCCACCGGCGTCCTCGACGTAGTGGAGGCGGCGGACGTGATCCAGGAACTGCTCGTACGTGGACTCGCTGTCCTCGCTCGCTGTTGCCATACAGCGGGGTTAGGCCGGCGACCCTAAAGAAGCGGTGTCGGCGGTAAGCGGTGCGTCGGTCGCACCGCCTCACCGCGAGGGTGTGGGCCGTAGTCGACCGCGTATAGCTTTTTCAGAAGCTTTCACCTAGGGTCTGTGGGTCGATTTCGAAGCCGTCGGTGAAGATACTCTTCGGGATTTTACCGTGTATCCCCTTGTTGATGTCGACGATCTGTGAGACGTTGAAATCCCCAGCGAGGCTCAGTAGTCGGTAGGCTTCCGTCGGCGTCATGTCCTTCTGGTGGACGAGCAGCGAGATCGCCTCCCGGAGCGCCTGTTCCATCGCGTTGTCGAGGTCGTCGTTGATGCCCATGACGTAGACATCCTCGTCGGTCTCGGCAACGGGCCAGTCCATCTGCTGGGCGTCCTTGTGCAGCGTGAATCGGAACGTCGGCGTCAGCGACGTCTCTAGAGCGGTGAGGTCGACCTCGCCGTTGCCCTGGAGCGCGTGCCCGTCGCCGGTGAAAAACAGCGCTCCAGGGGCGAAGACGGGGAAGTAGAGCGTTGTCCCGACGCCGGTGCCCTGGATATCGATGTTGCCGCCGAACGGCCCCGGCGGGACCGAGTTCACCCGCCCTGTCGTTGCCGTCGGACCGACGGCCATGATGCCCTGGAACGGTTCCAGCGGTATCTCGGTCGTGTCACTGAGTTCGGCCACGCCCCGGTCGAGGTCGAACTCGATGACTTCGCTGTCGTTCCACGTGAACTCAGAGGGGAGGCCGCCCTTCCGCTGTCGCATCGTGTTCGCGCCGTATGGAACGCGGAAGTCGATATCCAGCACTTCGACCTCCAACACGTCGCCGGGTTCGGCATCCTCGATGTACACCGGCCCGGTGACGACGTGGGGCCCGGCCCCGTCGTGTGGGACCTCGTCGTAGACTCTGACCTGGTCTTCCAGGATTTCCGATTCCGGAATCCCCGCGTTCGTGAAGAACTCCTCCGGCCCCGGTTGGTCCTCCAGGATTCCCTCGTGTGATATCGTCTCGATCTGGACGACCGAGTCGGATTCGACTCGTTCTACGGGCTCTTTTGTCGGGTCGATCGCGCCCCAGACCACGTTCTCGGGCGTCGATTCGACGACCGTATCGACTTCGTACGAGTCAGTAGAGTCGTCCGCTTGCCCGTTCTCTGTTTCGTCGTCCTCCTGTGCTGCCGCGAGATCGATGTTTTCGCCGAGGAACTGTGAACCAGTTCCGGCACCCAGAACACCTAATGCGCCCGCCGCTTTCATGAGTCGTCTTCGTTTCATCGCTCCACGTCCCGGGAAGTGTCAGCCGAGTATAAAAATAGATGAATATACAATTATTTCGTGAACCCGTTGTTAATATGCCATGTCATTGACTATCCATGACCATTCATAGTCTTCTATCTCGCTTATCAAAACATTTCTCTATTCAGGATTGACGGGCTGGTTGCCAGCCGAAACTCGAGGGAGCAGTCTAGCGACGCGGCACAGTTCGGGGCCGGCGACAGCTCAGCGGGATGGCCACGACTCGGCAACGTGCTCGTAGATATCTCGACACCGCTCCAGTACGTCTAGCGAAACGCTCTCGTCTGCGGTGTGGGCTTCGCCGGGTTCGGCCGCGCCGACAATGACGCAGTCCGTCCCGGCCTGGGCGAGCCAGCCGGCGTCAGTCGCGTGCGGTTTGACGACGTGTTCGGGCGCACCGTCCTGAGCGGTGGTGGCAGCGTCTAGCACTGCGTCCGCGAAGTCGGCGTCGCCACAGGCCATCGGCGGGAGGTCCTGATCAACGCGCCAGGAGACGCCGGCGATAGCTTCGACCCGGTCCAGCGGGGCGCGCTCGCCCGGGACCGTCCGCTCGTCGACGGTGACCTCGCATCGCTCGGGAATGACGTTCCAGGCCGAGCCGCCGTCGATTTCCGTGACGGCGACACTCCCGCTCATTTCGTGGCCCAGGACGGTCGTCTCGGGGAAGTCGAGGTCCCGGACCACGTCGACGGCATCGGTCGCGCGGTAGATGGCGTTCGTGCCGGCTTCAGGTTCGCTGGCGTGGTCCGCCGCGCCCTCGGCGACGATAGTCGATCCCCGCCGGCCTTTGTGGGCGACGGCCACGTCCGTCGTTCCTGGTGCGGAGTAGCCAGTCGACCCCTCACCGACGACGGCGTAGTCGGGCGCGAAGCCGTCCTCAATGGCGGCCTGGCACCCGATGCCGCCCTGTTCCTCGCCGACGAACGAAGCGAAAATCAGTTCGCCAGCGGGGTCGGCGTCCCGGAAGGCCAGCAACGCCGCGGCGACACACCCCTTCATGTCCGCTGCGCCCCGGCCGTAGAGACGGCCGTCGCGTTCCTCGACGACGTACTCGCCGTCGGCGTCGATCTGCGACTCGTCCGGGGGGACGACGTCGTGGTGGCCAACAAAGGCGAGCGACGTGTCGCCCTGGCCCTTGCGGGCGGTGACGTTCCCGTGGTCGTCGCAGGTAACTCGTGCGTCAGTGTGGTCCCGGAGCCACGCTGTGATGTACTCCCCGGCAGCCGCCTCGTCGTCGTGACTGGGGATCGAAACGAGGCCGCGAGTCAGCGACGGCAGCGTCTCCATACCGTGACTCGGGAGCGCGGGCAGGAAAAAATCCGCGGCGGGTTCGAGGCGGTGTGTCTCGCCGAGCAAGGAGCCGCGGGGCAGCCCTAAACAGTTCGGTAGTGCCCAAATACATGCCAAGTGCGTATTTAGAGGTGATGGGTTCTGAAATAGCGGTCGAAGCGGCCACAGCCGAGGAAGTCAGCGAACTGCGGCGGGCACTGCGGGGCAACCAGCGCGTTGACCTCGTTGCGACGGACGCCGAAACAGTCGAACTCAGCGGCGAGCGGCGCGGCCTCCGAGAGCTGACCCGGACGCTCCTGGTTCGCGAACGTAGCGCTCGGAAGTTCGGCCAGGCGGCGCTCGCCGCAGCCGACCGAAGTGTCCGAACGCGGTTGCAAAAGGCCGTCTAACACAGTTGCGGTCCAGCGTCTGTCCCGTTCTCGCCGTGTCGGTGAACAGAGACAGAAAGCGTGCGGACTCCACACCCTTATCAACGGCAGTCTCCAACGTTCGCGTATGGAAATCGTACCGGACACGAGCGTGGTCATCGACGGCCGCGTGTCCGACCAAGTGAAGGCCGATGCCGACCCCGACACGGACGTCGACGGCATGGGCTTTGCCGGCGCGACGGTCGTCGTTCCCGAAGCCGTCGTCGGCGAACTCGAAGCACAGGCGAACGACGGCCGCGAGACGGGCTGGGAGGGGCTCGAAGAGCTCCAGACGCTCGTCGACCTGGCTGAGGAAGGTACCATCGACGTGGAGTACGTGGGTCGGCGGCCCGACGCCATCGAGAAGCGCGAGGCCGGCGAGGGGCAGATCGACGCGCTCATCCGGGACATTGCCGGAGACCGCGGTGCCACGCTCGTGACCAGCGACGACGTGCAGGCTCAGGTGGCCCGCGCGAAGGGGCTCGAAGTGGAGTTCGTCGAGCCGATCAAGCGGACGGTCGACCGGCTCCAGATCGAGAACTTCTTCGACGAGGGGACGATGAGCGTCCACCTCAAGGTGGGCGTCCAGCCGTACGCGAAGAAGGGCTCTATCGGCGACATGCAGTACACGCCGATCCGCGACGACCCCGCGACCGAGAGCGAACTCCGGGAGTACGCCGCCGACATCGAGGAGAGCGCGCGCGCCTCGCCGGACGGCTTCCTCGAACTCGACGAGCCCGGCATGACCATCACCCAGTTCCGGGACTTCCGGATCGCTATCGCGCGGCCGCCCTTTTCCGACGCACTGGAAATCACGGCCGTCCGGCCCATCGTCAAGACCGAACTGGACGATTACGAGTACGCGGACCAGCTCCGGGACCGCTTCACCGAACACCAGCGCGGCGTCCTCATCTCCGGCTCACCCGGGGCCGGGAAATCGACGTTCGCCCAGGCGGTCGGGGAGTTCCTCGTCGACGCCGACTACGCGGTCAAGACGATGGAGAAACCGCGGGACCTCCAGGTCGGCCCGAACATCACGCAGTACACCGAACTCGGCGGTTCGATGGAGAAGACCGCCGACTCGCTGCTGATGGTCCGGCCGGACTACACCATCTACGACGAGGTGCGCAAGACAGACGACTTCGAGGTGTTCGCGGACATGCGCCTGGCCGGCGTCGGCATGGTCGGCGTCGTCCACGCAACCCGCGCCATCGACGCGCTCCAGCGGCTCATCGGCCGCGTCGAACTGGGGCTCATCCCCCAGATCGTCGACACCGTCGTCTACATCGAAGCCGGGGAAGTCGACACGGTCTACGACGTGACGACCGAAGTCAAGGTCCCGCAGGGGCTCATGGAGGAAGACCTCGCGCGACCGGTCATCATGGTCAAGGACTTCGAGACCGGGCGGCCGGAGTTCGAGATCTACACCTTCAACAACCAGGTCGTCACGGTGCCGCTGGGCGACGACGAGGACGAGCAGGACTCCGGCGTCGACCGCCTCGCCAAACAGGAAGTCGAGCGCGAGATCCGCTCCATCGCTCGCGGCCACGTCGAGGTCGAACTCCGCGGTCCGAACACCGCCGTCGTCTGGGTCGAAGACGACGACATCTCGCAGGTCATCGGGAAGGGCGGCGGCCGCATCTCCGACGTGGAGAACCGCCTCGGCATCGACATCGACGTGCGGACCTTCGAGGAACGGCCGTCAGGTCCCTCCGGTGGCCCCCAGACCGAGTCGGGCGGCAAGGAGGGCGAGATCGTCCAGCCGGAAGTCACGTCCCGGCACGTCATCGTTCCGCTCGACGGCCACGCCGGCGACACGGTCGAACTGCAGGCCGACGGTGAGTACCTCTTTACCGCGACGGTCTCCCGCAGCGGCGAGATTCAGGTCTCTCGCGGGTCGGGCATCGCCGAGGAACTAGAGCGAGCTATCGACCGCGGCAGCACGATTACCGTCGTGCCGTCGTAGGGTTCGGCGAGCAGAGCAGTCGCGCGGTTAGCGCCCCGAGAAGCGGGCGAAGCCTGCGAAAGCGATAGCTAAATTCCGGTGGAGCCCGACTCTTCAGCTATGACCGACGCAGTCGTCGGGAACGTACAAGACCAAGAGACACTGGCTGCCCGCGTGGAGCGCGGGGTCGCGCCCGACTGGGTCGCCGACCACTGGCAGACGTTCCGCGAGGGGCTGACCGGCGAGCGGAACGGCTCCCCGTTCCCCTGTTTCTTCGGCGCGGAGTCGGTTCGGGACGGCGAGCCGCTGTACACAGCTGTCCCGTCGATGAGCGACCCGGACGCGCTGTTCGACCTCGGCCGGACGCTGCTCACGTATCTGGAGACCTACCGGGACCACAGCGAGCGGGCTTCGCTGGTGACGTTCTTCCAGCCACCCGAACGGCCGCTGACAGAGGCCGAGTACCACGACCGACTCTGGCATATCCTCCAGTTCCTCCACGTCCACGACCCGGAGCCGTGGCCCGAGGACATCCCGACCGATCCAGACGACCCGCACTGGGAGTTCTGCTTCGGGGGCGAGCCGATGTTTCCGACCTGCCGCGCGCCGTTCTACGACACGCGGAAGAGCCGCTACTGTCCGGTCGGGCTGGAGATCACGTTCCAGCCCCGGGCGCTGTTCGAGAACCTGAACGTCACGGCCGACACCGAGGCCGGTCAGCACGCCCGCGATGTCATCCAGGGACGGCTGGAAGAGTACGACGGCGTCTGTCCCCACGTCGACCTGGGCGACTGGGGCGTCGAAGGTGACCGGGAGTGGCCCCAGTACATGTTGTCGTCGGACGAGGACGCGTCGCCGGACGACTGTCCGATAACCGTGACGCGCGAGCACCCGAAATCGAAGTGGCTCATCGGGACGCCCACCCCGGAGCCGGCCGACTGACATGGTCGACCTTCCCGAAGCGCCGGTGCTCGTGCTGGTGGACTTCCAGCAGGGGTTCGACGACCCGACGTGGGGGACACGGAGCGACCCCGACGCCGAGGCGAATGCGACGCGCCTGCTTACCGAATGGCGAGAGCGTGGGCTTCCGGTCGTCCACGTCCGGCACAACTCGACGGAGCCGGATTCGCCGCTCCGGCGCGGCCAACCGGGGTTCGCGTTCGTTCCCGAACTGGAGCCCGAAGCGGGAGAAGCGACGTTCGAGAAGCGCGTCAACGGCGCGTTCGTCGACACCGAACTGCAGGCGTGGCTCCGCGAGCGGGGCCACGAGACGCTCGTCGTCTGTGGGCTGACGACCGACCACTGCGTGTCGACGACGACGCGGATGGCCGAGAACCGCGGGTTTGAGGTTGTCGTCCCAGGCGACGCGACGGCGACGTTCGACCGCACGCTCGACGGCGAACGCTTCGAGCCGTCGCTCGTTCACCGGACTGCGCTGGCGCAACTGCGCGGTGAGTTCGCGGAGATTGCGACGACGGACGACGTGGTCGCTTCGCTGTAGCCAGCGGCTACGTGGTCGCGCGGCGAAACAGCCGATCGAGAAGGCGTGTCAGTCCGAGACGGCGGCGTCCGCTTCCGCCGGTTGGTCGATAATCTCGTAGAGATTCTGCCGTGCGTCGGCGAAGTAAACGTCTTCTTCGATGACACCGACTTCGTCAAGTCGTTCCAGAGCGTAGCGAACGGTCCGTGCCGAAAGCATCGACTCTTCGACGATGCCTTTCTGTGTCAGCGGGCCGTCGTACTCCAGAACCTTGTATACGAGCTTTGCGCTCGGCGGAAGGTCTGCGATGGCCTCCCCATCAGAGTCCGTCATTACCCGTAATCACAAGCGCCGGGCGCATAAAGATTGAGGAGTCAGTCTCACCGGCACAAGCATTCGCGGCCGCGTCACAGTACTGAACCGCGCACCTTTTGGTTGCGGGTAGTGGAACGTGTGGTATGGCTACGGAAACGGCGGACGGAATGAGTTCCCATATGCGAGGGCTCACTGTCACGACGCTGACAGCCGTCGCTGGCATCGCCGCCGCGTTCGGTTCCAACGAGTTAGCGGCCACGCCGGACGCCCCGCAAGGGATACTTGTCCTCGCGGTCGCTATCGCAGTACAGTTCCCGATTCTGCGGGTGATCGGCATCGACACGGACGATCTCTCGGCGAAGGACGTTCTCTACGTCGGCTTCATGACCTTCTCGCTGTGGTTCGTCTCGTGGGGCATTCTCCTCACGACGGGAGCGTAACGATGGCCGAGGACAGTATCGCCGTCGTCGACCTAGAGCGATGTCAGCCCGACCGCTGTAACTACGAGTGCATGAACTACTGCCCGCCAAACCGTAGCGGGAAAGAGTGCATCGTCAAGCGGGAAGACGAGTACGAAGAAGACGAGCCCTTCGAGGGCCAGCCCGACCAGATCCGGATCTCCGAAGAGATCTGTCTCGGCGAATCCTGCGGGATCTGCGTGAACAAGTGTCCGTTCGACGCTATCGAGATCATCAATCTGCCCCAGGAGCTGACCGACGAACCGGTCCACCGCTACGGGGAGAACGCCTTCGCGCTGTACGGGCTCCCGAGCCCCGCCGAGGGCCAAGTGACGGGGATTCTCGGCCCGAACGGCATCGGGAAGACCACCGCCGTCCGCATCCTCGCCGACGAGATGCAGCCCAACCTGGGGCGGTACGGCGAGGAACCGAGCTGGGACGAGATCCTCGACGAGTACCGCGGGACCGCCCTGCAGGAGTACCTCGAACAGATGCGCGACGGCGACGTGAGCGTCGCCCGCAAGCCCCAGTACGTCGACCGGATTCCGGACCAGTTCGACGGCAAAGCCATCGAACTGCTGGACCAGACCGACGAGCGTGGCGACCTCGACTACCTCATCGAGCGGACGGGCATCGAACCGGTCGTCGACAACCACATCGACGACCTCTCGGGCGGGGAACTCCAGCGAGTCGCGCTCGTCGCCACGCTGGCGCGGGACGCGGACTTCTACTTCCTCGACGAGATCACGCCGTATCTCGACATCGGCCAGCGGATGACCGCCGCGCGGCTCATCCGGGAACTCGCCGAGGAGGAGGACCGCTCGATGCTCGTCGTCGAGCACGACCTCGCCATCCTGGACCTGCTCGCGGACAACATCAACGTCGCCTACGGGACCCCCGGCGCGTTCGGTATCATCACGCCGCCCAAGTCGACGAAGAAGGGCATCAACGAGTACCTCTCGGGCTACCTCGAGAACGAGAACATGCGGGTCCGCCAGACGGAAATCGAGTTCGAGGAACACGCGCCACGAAGCGCCTCCAGCGGCGACGTGGTCATCGAGTACCCCGAGCTCCAGAAGAGCTACGGCGACGGCGAGTTCTCGCTGGATGTCGAGGCCGGTACCATCCGCGAGAGCGAAGTGCTGGGCGTCGTCGGCCCGAACGGTATCGGGAAGTCGACGTTCGCGAAGATGCTCGCCGGCCGGCTCGAACCGACTGCGGGCGAAATCGACACCAGCCTCGACATCGCCTACAAGCCCCAGTACATCGAAATCGACCAGCCGATGCGCGTCGACGCCTTCCTCGCGTCGATCACGGACGACTTCGGGAGTTCCTACTGGAACACCGAAATCGCCCAGCCGCTCCAACTGGAGTCGGTGATGGAACAGCAGCTCACCGACCTCTCCGGCGGGGAGCGCCAGCGGGTCGCAATCGCGGCCTGCCTCTCGAAGGACGCCGACCTCTACCTGCTCGACGAACCCTCGGCCCACCTGGACGTGGAACAGCGCGTCATGGCGACCTCCGCTATCCGTCGCTACGCCGAGAACCACGACGCGACGGCGATGGTCATCGACCACGACATCTACATGATCGACCTGCTGGCCGACCGCCTGCTCGTCTTCGACGGTGAACCGGCCCGGAACGGCCACGCCGCGCCGCCACAGGGCATGCGCGAGGGGATGAACGAGTTCCTCCAGAACCTCGATATTACGTTCCGACGGGACGAACGGACCTCCCGCCCTCGCATCAACAAGCCCGACTCGCAACTGGACCGCGAACAGAAGAACGCCGGCGAGTACTACTACGCGCCGTAGGCTCAGAGCGGGAGCGAGGCCGGCGATAGCCAGACCCCGGGCGTCTGGCCGCAGAGAATCAATGTGTGTCCGGGACTCTCGGCGACACTGTTTATGCAGGATTTGTCGGGCTGCGGTAACAGTTCTACAGTCGAAACTGGGTTCTTGAGCGGCTGTTTCTGCGACCCGGCTCGGGGTTGCGTGTGGCCTCCGAAACTGCTCAGACAGTACCAGTGAGACCGTCTCCTCGATGGGATGTCCGCTACTCACACTCGGGAGGCACAGAACAGTCCGCGGCGTCAGGCCGCAGGGTCGCTGCCACCGCTCGTCTCTGACCCCGCAACCGCATCGTCAAGGCCGTCGGCGACTTCCTCGGGGTCGAACTCCTCGTCCGGGTCGAGTTCGCGGTCAGTTTGCTCGTCTGCCTGGGATTCAGTGACCGATTCGTCACCAGTGACCGTCACGAAGATGTCGCGCAGTTCCGCAACGCGCTCGGGGGACTGACTCTTGCTCATCGCGTATGTGTACAAGTACCACGGAACTGTAGGCGCTATACCGAATCAGTTTGGTATCCGTTCGCAAGCTACAGGACGTTTCGCTGGCAGGAGCCACACAGCGAGACTTCTTTCACGTCGACTTGTCGAACAGTGGGGGAGAAGTTCATCACGCAGCGCTTGTTGTCACAGTGCTCCAGCCCGAGCGTATGGCCGACCTCGTGGACGACCTCCTTGCGAACCCGCTGTGAGAAGATTTCGCCGGCCGAGCGGTTCGAGAACCCGCCGTCGGAGGATGTCTGGAGCCGGTACGTGGAGATGACACTGCCGGAGCCACCGAGATACGCGAGCCCGAAAACGTAGTTCCGACGGCGGTAGAAGAGGTCTTTCGGCGTGATAGCGATGTTTTTACCGCCGGAGCCGACCCGGCGGGCGAGGTCGATAAACTCCTCTGCGCGGTACTGGTCGCGGTCCCCATCGTACGCGCCGGCGGGAATGGACTGTGGCTCGTGCATCGAGACCTCACAGTCGTAGACGGATCGAAGTCCGTCCGAGGCCTCGCGTTTGACCTGGGCCGAGACCTCGCCCACCGGCACGATGTCGACGTGCATGGGAACGCATATGCGCCCGCATCTCATAAATTGTACGACGTGACCGACACCACCGACCCGCTCGTCGACCGACTCGCGTCCGTCGATTCCGTCGTCGAGGTCGGCATCGGAAACCACCCTGACATAGCCGGGGCCCTGGCCGAGCGAGGCGTGGATGTGACCGCAACGGACATCGTCGAACGGGAGGTCCCCGAGGGCGTGCGGTTCGTTGTCGACGATGTCCTCGACGCCGACGAGACCGTGTATGCAGAGTCAGATATCGTATTCGCTCGAAACCTCCCGCCGGAGCTGCACCGACCGATGCTGGCTGTTGCCGACGCCGTCGGGGCGGCGTTCTGGTTCACGACACTGGGCGGCGACCAGCCGACGGTCGCTGTCGACCGAGAACAACTCCCGAGTGGGGAGACGCTGTACCGGGCGAAAGATAGCAAGGCGCTTGAATAAGGCCCCCGTTCGACCGCCTATGCAAGTCGACGCGGTCGTCCTCGACATCGACGGCGTGCTGGTGGACGTGGCCGACTCCTATCGCCGAGCTATCGTCGAATCCATCGACCGGGTGTACGGCGACACGATCGAGAAACCGGCGGTCCAGCAGTTCAAGGACGCCGGCGGGTTCAACAACGATTGGGAGCTAACCTACGCAGCCGCACTGTTCGTTCTCGCCGGCCGTGAGTCCGCCGTTTCCGACCTGGCAGCGTTCACCGACGCCATCGCCGAGCGCGGCGGCGGCCTCGACGCGGCCGAGGCAGTGGTCCGTGACCTGCTCGACGAACCGGCCGAAAACCGGGTCTTCAGCGCTTGGGATCGCGAACAGCTCCGGGATGTGTTCCAGACGCTGTATCTCGGCACCGATCTCTATCGCGACATTGAGGGCGGCGAGCCGCCGTTTGACGCGCCGGGATACATCCACGACGAGCCGCTGCTGGTCGACGACGAGACGCTGTCGGCCCTGCAGGACCGCTTCGCCGTCGGCGTCGTCACCGGCCGCCCGGCTGCCGAGGCCGACATCGCGCTGGAGCGTGTCGGTCTCGACCTGCCCGCAGAGCACCGCTTCACTATGGACGACTGGGAGGAGGGCAAGCCCCACCCCGCCGCTCTGCGGACGCTCGCCGAGCGGTTCGACGCAGAACGGGTCGCCTTCGCCGGGGATACCCTCGACGATATGGCGACGGCGGTCAACGCCGACGAAGCCGACGACGACCGCGTCTATTACGGCGTCGGCGTACTCACCGGCGGGCTGACCGGCGACGCCGGCCGCCGAACGTTCGCCAACAACGGCGCGAGCGCCGTCATCGAATCGGTCACCGACCTCCCCGAGCTGCTCGACGCGGCGTAGCCGACATCACTGAGTTGCCGGCATCGCAACCCGACCGCAAGCGGCAACGGTTTCACTGCCGGGACAGAGACCCCGATTATGCGACGACTGCCGACGTTTGGCTGGGCGTTTCTGGTGAGCATCTGGGCCGGGCTCGTCGGAGGCGCGATCATCCGCGAGCCGGCGGACGGACTGA
>JGI12447J12854_1000209_pt1 | contig 19003 bp, 21 predicted proteins | sample A23P2SouthBayCA_2_FD_12854 | JGI IMG/M metagenome (IMG submission 12854)
GTCGAGTTCGTCGTGAGTCGGCAGGTTCTCCGGTTGGTCCCAGACGAGCCCCGCCGTCTCGAGGTCGCGGACGGCGACGACGTGTTCGAAGAAGTTCTTCCCGCGCTCGTACTGGCGCTGCTTGAGTCCGAGGCCGAGCAGGCGACGGAGCAGCCGTTGGAGGGGACCGCGGCCCTGTCGGCGCTCGTCGAGTTTCCGACGCAGGTCCTCGTACTCGTCGTCGAAGGCGTGATCCATCAGGAGTTCGGCGTAGCCCTCGACGACGGTCATCGCGGCGTCGAGGTCGCGGAACGCCTCGCGGTCGAACGACCCTTCCGAGAGGGTGGCGATCCCGTCTTCCATGCGGGCTTCGAGGTGGTCTGAGAGCCACGGTGCGGCCCCAAACTCTGCGGCGTGGGTCACTTCGTGGAAGGCGATCCAGCGACGGAACCGGTCGGCGTCCACGTCGAGCGTGTCGGCTGCGTTGCGGATGTTCGGCCGGACGAAATACAGCGCGTGGTCGTCATCAGGCATATCGGCCAGCAGGAGTGGGTCATACTGCCCCAGGACGTTCCGTCCGAGGAACGAAAGGAGAACGGTCATCGTCCCCGTGTTGATCGTCCGGGCGACGCCGGGGAACGCGCCGGTGTGGGTCTCGAGGGCGCTCATGACCCGCTCGAAGGTGGCGACGTTGGCGTCGATCCAGTGGTGGCGGTTCTGGATCTCGATGGTTTCGGGTACATCGAACTCGACGCCAGAGACCGCTCGCACGGCTGCCCGCGCGTCCCGAACGTCGCGGGCGTAGCCCTCGCGCTCGCCGGGCTCGAGCTCGAGCGTGCCGGGATCGGTCGCCGCCTTGGCGGCGTCGGCGGCCGATCGCCAGTCGATCGCATCGGAACCGGACGCCCCGGCGACGGCCCGGGCGCTACGATAGAGATTCACGATGATGACTAGGGGAAGGAAGCGCAAAAGCGTTCGGCTCGCCTTACGTCGATGTGAACGTGGCGCTGTCGAGACGGATTGGGACAGCCGTCTTCGACGGCGAGTGGCGGTTACAGCGATTCGAGGAGAACGCCCACGACTGAAGTCGTGGGAGGAGTCACGTAACGATGACGTCGGGTTCTTCTTCAGACTCGAGTTCGTCTTCCTCGTCGCTACCACCACGGAACTTCTTGGCGGCGACGGCGATACCGACGAGGACGGCGAGTGCGACCAGCGCGCCGACGGCGCTTTTGCCTTTGCCACCCGAGTCGTCGGCTGCAGCTACACCCTCCTCAGATTCGGTCTCAGTTTCAGAGTCCGCCTCCGCTGTCGGTTCCGTGCTCCCGACCGGAAGCGCTTCACCGATCGTTCCCGGTCCGAACTGTGTGTCGCCGTCGAAGTGCAATTCGATGAGAGTGAACTTCTTGTCGCCCATGCGTAGCCGGTCCACGAGCGGACACTTAGCCGTTTGGTTAGGTCCAACCGGTTGACTCGTGGATGGAATATGGCTGTACTGGACTCCGGACCGGTACGATTAAGTGCCCGTCTCCTGCGGTGTTGCGTATGAGTGGACGACCGCTGGACGTCCTTGAGGCGTCGCTCGGTGACCGCGTCACGGTACGACTCAAAAGTGGCGACGAACACGTTGGCGAACTCGCCGGCTATGATCAGCATATGAATCTGGTGCTCGAAGACGTGACGATCCCCGTCGAGGGGAGCGTCGAAGAGGATGCCCCGGTCGAAGACACAACCATTATACGCGGCGACAACGTCGTCTCGATCACTCCATGACTGGTGCAGGAACCCCGAGCCAAGGAAAGAAGAACAAGACGACCCACACCAAGTGTCGTCGCTGCGGAGAGAAGTCCTACCACACGAAGAAGAAGGTCTGCTCGTCGTGCGGCTTCGGCAAATCGGCCAAACGCCGCGACTACGAGTGGCAGTCGAAAGCCGGCGACAACTGATCTTTCGGGTCTCTCTTTCGATTCCGCTGATCGCACGCTCGATAGCGTAGCTGTCGGTATTCGCAGACCGTATCACAGCCACGGTCGTGCCTCGACCGGTTCGGTGTTCCGGAGGGCCGCCGATGGACAGCCCTTAGTTCGGAGCCGCTAACACTCCCGTATGGAGACGACAGACGCCTTTACTGGGCTCGAGTGTGTCGACTGCGGGGCCACCGTCGACGCCGCTGCGGAGTCTCACCGCTGTCCGGACTGTGACGGCACGCTCGACCCAACCTACGAGTACGACGCGATCGACCTCGACCGCGAGACGCTCGCCGCTCGGCCGTTCGACGGGCAGTGGCGCTACGCGGAGTTGCTCCCGTTTTCGCGTGAGTCTGCAGTAACGACTCAAGAGGGCGCGACTGCACTGGTCGACTGCCCCGATCTGGCCACCGAACTCGGCGTCGAGCGCGTGCTGATCAAAGACGAAGGCCGGAATCCGACGGGCTCGAGGACGGACCGCGGCGCATCGGTCGCCGTCACGGCGGCAGCCCAACACGGCGCGACTGATGTCGCGCTGCCCTCGACGGGCAACAGCGGGCAGGCTGTCGCAGCCTACGCAGCCCGTGCAGGACTCGAGGCACACGCGTATCTCCCCTCGCGGTCGGGCTTTACGAACAAGGCGATGGTCAACGTCCATGGCGGCGACATGAACGTCGTCGGCGGCCGCTTCGGCGACGCCGTCGGTGCCTTCGAGGAGGGACTGGGCGAACACGACGACTGGTACTCTCTCCGATCGTTCGAGACTCCCTATCGTCACGAGGGCGCGAAGACGCTGTTTTACGAACTCGTCGAACAACTCGAGTGGGAGGTCCCCGACGTGATCTGTTTCCCCACCGGGGACGGCGTCGGCCTCGTCGGTGCGGCCAAAGGCGCAGCCGAGTTCCGCGAACTCGGGTTGACCGACGAGACGCCCGCGTTGTATGCTACACAGGCAACAGGCTGTGCGCCGATCGTCGAGGCGTTCGACGCCGACCGCGACGACCACGAACCGGTCGAACACCCGGACACGATCTGTGGCGAACTCGAGATTCCCGATCCGGTGGGGAGTTCGCGAGTGCTCGAGGCCGTCCGCGAGACCGACGGCGGTGCGGTCGCGACCGACGATCCGGACATCCTTGAGGCCGCCGTGCGCGTCGCGCAGGCGACCGGACTCGAGCCGATCCCGAGCGCCGCAGCAGCCGCAAGCGGGGCGTGGGAACTCGCCGAGCGCGGTGCGTTCGACGGCGACGAGACGGTCGTCATCGTCAACACCGGTGCGGGGAACAAGGAAGCCGACGTGTTGCGCAGCCACCTGATGAGTCAGGGAATCTGACCGGTTCCTGGACCAGTACTAGTACTCGGTGATATCGACCCCGAAAGCCGCTCAAAACCGATAGCAGCCGGTCAGATACCCGTTCTGTGATCGATGGCGACCACCGACAGTGTCTTGACTGCGAGACGAGTAGACGAAACGAGTACCAATGTGTGAACATTCACCAGAGTGTTCGAACGGGGACACGTGCCAGCTCGTCCTCAAGAACGGACAGACTGGCCTCGAGACCGCTGAATACTACTGCAAGGCTCACCTCGTGCTGCGGATCTGGGAGGTCGAAAATGACAGCACGCTACAGGCTGTCAGTGCCGAGCAATTGTAATTCAGGGTGCACACGAGCACTCGCGCGCCGGAATGGGGTTGGGGTCGTCAGGACTCGAGCGCGGGACTGACAACGGCAGTCTCGCCGGGTGACACGCGGACGCTCGAGACGGGGGCGTTCCGTAGCGCTTTTGCTGGTTGTCTGGCAACGGGGCGGTATGACTACCCCCTGGGACGACTGGAATCACGTTCTCAAGATCGATCCGGACAAGGAGTTACCCGAGGGTGTGACCTACGGCGATCTCTGTGCGACCGGGACTGACGCGATCGAAGTCGGCGGGACGATGGGCATCACCGAGGAGAACATGGGTGCCGTCATCGATGCCTGTGCTAAACACGACGTCCCGCTCTATCAGGAACCCTCGAACCCGCAGGTCGTCCTCGAGGACGACGCGCTCGACGGCTATCTCATCCCGACGGTGTTCAACGCCGGCTCGCCGTTCTGGATCACTGAGGCCCACAAGGAATGGGTCCGACTCGACGACGACCTCGACTGGGAGCGGACGACGACGGAAGCCTATATCGTCATGAACCCCGAGGCCGACGTGGCGACGCTGACGGAGGCCAACTGCGACCTCGATGCCGACGACGTTGCCGCCTACGCGACGGTCGCCGAGCGGATGTTCGGCCAGGAGATCGTCTACGTCGAGTATTCGGGCATGCTCGGTGACGAAGGCGTCGTCGATGCCGCAACCAACGCAGTCGACGACGCGACGCTGTTCTACGGTGGTGGCATCCACGACTACGACTCCGCGTACTCGATGGCCCAGTACGCCGATGTCATCGTCGTCGGCGACCTCGCACACGACGAGGGTATCGAAGCCGTTCAGGAAACGGTCGAAGCGGCAAACGACGCGTAAACGCGACTGTCTCTCGTCTCCCTCGAGCAGGACAACTCTCTCCCCACATACCGATCCGTTGTGGATTTCACGACCCAGTGAGTGCAGGTCGTGCAGTCACCGCACGTGCGGGGGGAGTGGCGCTGAAGACGAGTCGTCTCGGAGCACTCAAGAGACTCGTTCTCTTAGGAGCGCCTAATGGGTCAGGAGTTCCTTGACGTATTGTTTGGCGATCCATTTGCGGTGATGAACACGATCGGGTTGATCGCGTTCGCCCTTGTCGGATCGTCGAAGGCGATCCGTGAGGAATTCGACTTGCTCGGTATTACGATCGTTGGTCTGGCGATGGCATTTGCTGGTGGCGCGACGCGCGATATTCTCGTAAGACGGGTTCCATTAGCACTGCAGTCCCCGATCGAAATCAGTCTGGGGCTGCTTGGAGTCGGGTTAGCGATCGCACTGAGTGTCGTCCTCACCTCTCCAGAGACGCATCCAATAACGCTTGTCTCAGATGCGATCGGGCTCGCTGCCTTTACAACAGCTGGTGCGATCGTCGCGACCGAGGCGGGTGTGTCAGTATTTGGTGTCGTTACGATCGCAACGATCAACGCCGTCGGTGGTGGTGCGTTCGCAGATATCCTTCTCGACCGTTCCCCGTTCATCCTCTTCGAAGATTTCTATGCCAGTTGTGCAGTCCTCGGCGGGAGTGCATACTGGCTCGTGGGAACGGTCGGCGCAACTGGGCGTACGGCCGCTGTGGTGTGTGCGGCCGTAACCGTCGTGACTCGGCTAGCTGCAGTTACGTACAACTGGGATCTCCCGACAGTGCAGAATTTAGAACTCCTCCGGAATTGATCGACACAACGGTCAGGCAACGTGGCCTACAGTGCCGTTGCCGAACTGCTACTGCCGCCCGTTACTCGGTGACGAGCTCTCGCAGCCGCGGCAAGACGGTCGTCACGTCCTCGCGATAGACGACGTCGGCGAGGTTGTCACACGGCGTCGAGTCGAGGTTGACGATCCCAACCGTCGCGCCGGTTTCCGCGGCTTGCCGCGGGAGCGAAGCGGCGGGCTGGACGCTCAGCGAGGAGCCGATTGCAAGGAAGACGTCGCTCTCGCGAGCGAGCGATCGCGCACGCTGGATCGCCGCACCCGGCAACTGTTCGCCGAAGAGGACGATGTCAGGCTTGAAGACGCCGCCACAGTCACAGGTCGGCGGCAAGTCGCCGGCGGCTGCACGCTCGAGGATTGGCTCGCTGTCACGGCGGCTCCCACAGTCCTGACAGCGAACCCGCTGGGCGTTTCCGTGGAGTTCGAGGATCGTCGTGGTGGCTGTGGCCGATTCGGCGGCTTCAGCCGTGACCGTGTCGGCCGCCACACCGTGTAAGCCGTCCGTATTCTGGGTGCAAATCGCCTCGAGGGCACCCGCACGCCCCATCGCGGCCAGCGCTTCGTGGGCCGCGTTCGGGTCGGGATCGTCGCCGAACAGCTCCCGCTGGAGGTCGACACGATCGTCCCAGAAGCCCGCGGGATCGCGCTGAAATCGGCCGTAGGCGAACTGTCCCTCGTCGAACCGATCCCAGACGCCGTCGTCACCGCGGAACGTCGGCACGCCCGATGGTGCCGAGATGCCCGCGCCAGTCAGGGCCACGACGGTGTCTGCACGCCGGATGTCGTCGGCGAGTCGCTCGAGGTCGTCCATATCGAGAGAGCGACGGTCGATCGATAAAAGCGAGACGGATCGGTCGCTCGATTATCGCAGTGCCGATGTGTACCTGGCGGCCAGCGTCGCTTCGATCCGCTGGAGGTGTTCGCTGACGGTCCCCGTCGCGAGGTCGAGTTTCGCGGCCAGCTCCCGGTGGGTCGTCTCGCGTGGCACCTCGTAGTAGCCCTCGCTGACGGCGAGTTCGAACAGTTCCCGCTGGCGGGCAGTCAGCGTCGGCGAGGACTGGCCACCGCCGGGGTCGTACTCACCCAGCCGCTGGAGATCGAGGTCGATCCCGTCGGGAAGCGCCGCTGCAGCGTGCTGGATCGCCCGGCTCGTCCCGAGCGCCGTCACCTCGAGCCCGCGAGCGGCGTCGGTGTCGACGTAGGTCATCGGCCAGTCGAGGACGATTTCGTGCTCGCGGAGGATCGACAGCAACTCGTCGACGGGTTCGACGATCCGACACTGTACGTAGGCGACGCCACGGTTGTCCGTGCCGGCAACGTCGTACTCGAGCGCCTCTGGACAGTCGGCGAGCAACGCGCGGGCCCGCTCGAGGTCGCCACGAAGCTCGAGGAGTTCGACGTATCGCTGTTCGTGGATCGGATTTAGGTAGCGGATCGCCTCGATCGCAACCGCGTCGCTGCGGCTGAAACGGTCGTCGATCGCGTTGAGCCGACCGTCGGCCCACGTCAGCACTATCGTGGCGTATCTCATCGCTGATTACCGTCAGCGGCCTTGTCAGCCGGCGTGTTTGCGATCGGAGCGACGGACGAACTCATAGCGGTCCGTATCGCCCCTCGAGTTAAAAACACCTAGCGTGCTCGGCCATACAGCAAGGTGGCCGCAGGTCCTTTGTCCGGCTACGAATGCGCCACGATACGGCTGCGACCGCTGACCGCTATCCGTCAGGTCCGGACGGGCTCCCGCTGCTCGGCAATCAGGTCGCGTTCCTCCGCGATCCATACGGCTTCATGACGCAAACGGCCCGCGAGTACGGCGATATCGCCTCCTGGAAGGACCCCGAGGGCCGGGTCTACCAGCTCAACCATCCCGATTATATCGAGCACGTCCTCGTCCAGCACAACGAGAACTACGTCAAAGGCAAGCGGTTCCAGAGCGTTCTCGGGCCGCTCACCGGCAACGGCATCCTCAACAGCGAAGGTGCAGTCTGGCGGCGCAACCGCCACCTGATCCAGCCCGCGTTCCATCCCGACCGGATTCAGGAGTACGCGACGATGATGACGGAGTTCACTGAAGCGGCCCTCGAATCGTGGGACGACGGTCAAACGCGGCTCGTCCACGAGGACATGATGGAAGTGACGCTGAAGATCGTCGCCCGGGCGCTGTTCGGGGTCGACGTCGACGAGCACGTCGACACGATCGGCTCGGCACTCGAGCAGTTCATGGAAGCCTCCGAGAGCCTCTCGAACTACGTCCTGCCCCCGACCGTCCCGACGCCGGCCAGACGGCGAATCCAGCGCGCTCGTGAGGACCTCGACGAGGTCGTCTACCGGCTGATCGAGCAACGGCGGACCAACCCGACGGATCACGACGTTATCTCGAAACTGCTCGAGGCGACCGACGATCGCGGCACTGGAATGTCGGACGAACAGATCCGGGACGAAGTGGTCACGCTGTTGCTGGCCGGCCACGAGACGACGGCACTGTCGCTGACGCTGACGATGTATCTCCTCTCGAAGAACCCGCAAGTCGAGCAACGGCTCGTCGCCGAGCTCGAGGACATCCTCAGTGACCGAACGCCGACCATGGAGGACCTATCGGACCTGACATACACCGAACGCGTCGTCAAGGAGTCGATGCGACTCTACCCACCCGTGCCGGGGATCGTCCGCGAACCGGTCAAACCCGACGTCATCGACGGCTACGAGATCGAACCGGGATCGACCGTCCGGATGCACCAGTGGGTCGTCCACCGCGACCCCCGGTGGTACGACGACCCGCTCGCGTTCCGGCCGGACCGCTGGACCGACGACTTCGAGAACGAGCTTCCGAAACTGGCGTACTTCCCGTTCGCGGCGGGTCCGCGTCGCTGTATCGGCGACCGCTTTGCGATGCTCGAGGCCCGGCTCATCCTCGCGACGGTCTACCGTGACTACCACCTCGAGCTCGTCCCCGGGACCGACCTAGATCTGATGGCGACGGTGACTGCGCGGCCGAAACACGAGATTCCGATGTCCGTCCACGAGCGCTAGCGGCGTTCGTCGCTCGAGAACCCATGCCGCAGACAGCGTCGATCGACGGGTCCGAACGGCTGCGTTTAAGTTCCGCCTGCGTGAATCAGGTGGTATGCAGGACAGAACCTACACTGCCGACGCCGAGCCGGGCGACGACGTCACCGTCGCTGGCTGGGTCCACGAGATCCGCGATCTCGGTGGCATCGCCTTCCTGATTCTCCGAGACACCTCGGGCAAGATCCAGATCAAGTTCGAGAAAGACGAGATGGACGAGGATCTCGTCGAGACCGGACTGGGCGTCTCCCGCGAGAGCGTCGTCAAAGTATCCGGCGCAGTCGAAGAAGAGCCGCGCGCGCCGACCGGCGTCGAGGTCACGCCCGAGTCCGTCGAGGTCGTCGCGCCCGCCGACCCCGAACTGCCGCTTGACCCCTCCGGGAAGGTCGACGCCGATCTCTCGACGCGACTGGACAACCGCACCCTCGACCTGCGCAAGGACGAGGTCCAGGCAATCTTCGAGATCCGCTCTGAGATCCTGCGCGCAGTGCGCGACCAGTTCCGCGAGTTCCGCTGTACGGAGATCACCACGCCGAAGATCGTCGCGACCGGGACCGAGGGCGGCACCGAACTCTTCCCGATCACCTACTTCGGCGAAGAGGCCTTTATGAACCAGTCGCCACAGCTGTTCAAACAGCTGATCGCCGGCTCGAACGTCGAGCGCGTCTTCGAGATCGGCCCGATCTTCCGCGCCGAAGAGCACAACACGCCCCGCCACCTCAACGAGGCGACCTCGATCGACTTCGAGGGCGCGTTCTGCGACCAGAACGACGCCATGGACGTCGTCGAAGGCGTCGTCAAAGCAGCCTACGAGGCCATCGACGAGAACTGCGCCGACGAACTCGAGGCGCTCGGTCTCGAGGACGAGTTTGAGGCCCCCGACGGAGACTTCCCGCGTATCAGCTACGAGGACGCCATCGAGCGCATCAACGCGACGGGCGAACTCGACGAGCAACTCGTCTGGGGCGACGACCTCTCGACGGAGGCCGAGAAGGCACTCGGCGACGACGTCGGCGGCCACTACTTCATCACCGATTGGCCGAGCGAGATCAAGCCGTTCTACATCAAGGACCACGACGACGACCCAGAGCTTTCGACCGGCTTCGACCTGATGCACCCGCGCATGGAACTGGTCTCGGGTGGTCAGCGTGAACACCGCCACGAGAAGCTCATCGAAGGCTTCGAACAGCAGGGCCTCGATCCCGACCAGTTCGAGTACTACACGAAGATGTTCAAGTACGGCATGCCGCCCCACGCCGGCTTCGGCCTCGGTGGCGAGCGCCTGATCATGACGATCCTCGGGCTGGACAACATCCGAGAGGCTGTGTTGTTCCCACGCGACCGTCAGCGACTCTCGCCCTGACGGTCGTGTGGGTGCTCGCGGAATCTCTGATTCCGCGTTGTTCCCGAGAGATCGTCAACGTCTGAGCCCGTAGGGCGAAGACGTTGTGAGCCAGCGAGACGACCGACGGAAGTCTCGCCAGACCGGCAGCGGCTATCGCCGTAAGCGACGGCGCAACTCCGAAACGCGCTTTTTTGAGTGACTGCTCGAGGGAGACAGCTACCTGCCCCGAAAGCAAGGGAGCGCTATCAGATTCTCAGAAACCGGAGAAAACGGCAGGATCAGACGACGAACGCCCACGCGAGTGCGACTGCCGTTCCGCCGAGAGTCGCGCTCAGTGCGGCGTGAGTACGGAGCCGATCCCGGTGGAAGTGACTGTCGCCGTCGGCGGGGCACGTTTCACTGCCAGTGGTACACTCCGGGAGCAGGTCAACGGCGACGTGGAGGAACACGCCGGCCGCGATGCCAAAGAGCAGTCCCCGAAGCGTACTCGCCGGTGCGAATCCGACGATGCCGACCGGGAGGGCAACGAGCCCGACAGCCGCCGCTGGCAACAGCAGCGGCACCACGGATCGTCCCTGCTCTGCGAGTCGTCGCGCTGCCGCGTATCCAGCGGGTGCCTTGTGCGAGATCAGTGCAACACCGAGAATCGACGATAGCGACGGCATTGCGGTGTAGATCGCACCGATGATGGCACCTGCAGAGAGCGCGTGGACGGTCAACTCGGCTGCGGTGCTGTCGATCGGCAGATTCAGGTGCGTAAACCGGTGGCCGACCGTGTGTCCGACGTACCCACCGAGGAATCCGATCGCGATTCCGAGACTTCCGAGACGGCCGTGCTGGCCCAGCGCTTGCGGAACGAGAAAGAGCGCAGCGCTCGTGACCATCGCACCACTTGCGAGTCCGTACCCCCAGATCGGCTCGAGCGGATGCTCGGTCTGTACTGCACGCGCCCCGAGCGGTGCGCCGATTGCCATTGCCGCAAACGCCGTCCAGGAAATCGCGACGAGTTTCCAGTTGACGCCAGCGAGTGTTGCGACTCCCGAGAGGACGATCAGTGCGAGCAGTCCCCCACCCCCGACGGTCCGATCGGAGTCGGAACGAATGCGATGCCAGCGCTCCGTGACGGATTGTAGCTTGCTGGTTTGCACTATTGTCCATTAATAACTATACTCTATAGCTTATTAACTCTTGTGGTGGCACACATACTGTCTCTCTCCACGGGGCCGACGACGTCGATACCGACATCCCCGACCTCGAACCTTCCTCCCTCTGCAGCCGCGTCGTCTGCTATCGATCGGACCAGTTCCCTCGTGTCGACTCGAGATGCATCCGGTCTGCTGTCCCAATGTCCCGGGGCGACCGCAGTGCGGGTCGCGGCCGGCCAGCACTGACTGGCAGGAATCCGTCTCAGCCCCCACTGGGCAGGGAAGCGCGGAATCTTCAACGTTATATCGCTCCGGTCGAAAGCGGAGGCGTGATGCGCGAGGAGGCGACGGCGTTCGTTCCCGGACACGTTACGGGCTTTTTCAGCGCCCATCCCGACGAGGATCCGACGAAAGCCGGCTCACGGGGTGCGGGACTGACGCTGACCGACGGTGTCGAGGTAACGGTCGAACCGGCGACGGAGACGACCGTCGTGCTCGACGGCGACGAACTCGAGATCGATCCAGTGACGACCGTCCTCGAGACACTCGATGTGACCGCCCGCGTCGACGCTGACGCCGACCTGCCACTCGGTTCCGGATTCGGTGTCTCAGGTGCGATGGCCCTCGGGACGGCGCTTGCGGCAAACCGCGTGTTCGCGTGCAAGCTCTCGATGAACGAACTCGTCACGATCGCTCACGGGGCCGAGGTCCAGGCCGGAACCGGTCTGGGAGACGTGGTTGCCCAGGCCCACGGCGGCGTCCCGATCCGTCTCGAGCCCGGGAGCCCACAAGAGAACGTCCTCGATACGATTCCCGCTCGAGCGCGCGTGGAGTACGTCTCCTTTGGCGAACTCTCGACGGCCGACGTGCTCTCTGGGGATACCGAGACGCTGACCGCTGCCGGACAGGACGCGCTCTCCCGGGTCGTCGAAGAGCCGACGCTACTGTCGTTTATGTACGCCTCACGGCGGTTCGCACGCGACGCAGAATTGCTGACAGCACAAGTGCGAGAGGCGATCGCCGATGTCTCGGCGGTCGACGGACAGGCCTCGATGGCCATGCTCGGCAACACCGTCTTTGCGCTCGGGACGGGCCTGTCCGATGCGGGCTACGAGCCGTCGGTCTGTGCTACCCATCCGGCCGGTGCCATGTTGCAGTGATGGCAGGCAGACCGCGTCCGTGACAGCCCTTGCTCGAGAACGCATTAGGACGAGATACGTGTGACACAGCCAGGCGTGTACTCCTGAGTGCTATCCTAAGCAGAAAACACTTATAGGATGGGTTAGAAGTCGGCGATCAGCGAAGCTGATCGCCATGCCTGCCGCCCACGCCCCATCGACGACTGCGACTGACGGTGATATGGCGACGGCTGCGTCGCTTCGCGGACGTATCCAATCACATCTCGGAATCGATCCGCGAGCGCTAGGCGCGTTTCGGATCGGAGTCGGCCTCGTCATCATCGCCGATCTCCTCGTCCTTCGGGCCCCACAACTGGCGATGTTCTACACGGACGACGGGGTCTTACCTCGAGCGACACTCGCTGAGGTGGCCCCGACGCTCGCGCGGTGGTCGCTGTACGCGATCTCCGGCTCCCTGTGGGTGCAAGCCATGTTGCTTGGCCTCACAGTCGTCGTCGCCGCGTGCCTGCTCGTCGGCTACCGCCCCCGATTCGCAGCAGTTGGAACTGCAGTGTTGCTTGCGTCACTGCATGCTCGCAACCCATACTTGGTCAACGGTGGCGATACCATTCTCATCTCGGTACTGTTCCTCGCGGCGTTCCTGCCACTCGACGCGCGGTGGTCGCTGCGCCACCGTCCTCGAGCGGACGACGACCGGGTCCTCTCAGTGGCGACTGCCACGATACTCCTCCACATCGTCGTGATCTATGCGATCAACGCAATCCTCAAGTTCCAAAGCGAGGCCTGGACGAGCGGCGTGGCCGTCCAGCGGATCTTCCAACTCGAAGACTTCGTGTACCTGCTGGGTCCGACCCTCACGGAGTATCCCGCCGTCCTCTCCGGGATCAACTGGCTCTGGACCGCTGTGCTATCAGCATCGGTGCTGCTCGTGGCTGCAACCGGGTGGCTCCGAACCGCGACGGTCGTTGCGTTCATCGGCGCACACCTCTCGATGGCCGCGACGATGCAACTCGGGGCCTTTCCATTCGTTATGTGTGCCGTCTTGTTGCTGTTTCTCCCATCGCGACTCTGGGACGCCATCAATCGGTTCGTCACGAAACGCGACATCCCGTCCCGTCTCGAGCCCATCCGCCGAGAGACCAGCGACTCGACGCCGTCGGGGACGAGGCTGCTCGTTCGGCGTGGCCTGCGAGTGACTGGGACGGGCCTTCTGGTCTGTCTGTTCGTCGTGCTGGTTGGCTGGCAACTCGTCGCGGCGGGCCTCGTCGAGACGCCCTCGTCGGGGGCCGGTAGCACGCTCGAGAGTGCGAGTTGGGCGTTTTTCGCGCCAAACCCGCCGGATTCGTACAGCTGGTACGTCGTGGAAGCCGAGTACGAGTCCGGGAAAGCAATCGACCTCGTCGACGGGGAGACCGTGGATTTCGATCGCCCACCCAACGCCATGGAACGATATCCGACGACGCTCTGGAAACGATACGGGACGAAATCGCAGGGCGTCGACGGCGCTGCCCAGCCAGTCGCGGCGAACGGCTGTGAACGGACGTCTGCAGACGTCGAGTCGGTGACGATCTACCGTGTCGAACAACCCGTCGATGCGGACGGACCGGTCGGCGAGCCGATTCCACACCAGCGAGCCACGGTCGCCTGCGGCTGAGACGGGTATCAGTCGACTTTTTATCGATCGGTGCGAGTCCTCGCTCGTGAGCGACTACGACAGCGTCTCCGCTGACGTCGAACACGAGGAGGAGATTCCAGAGGACCACCCCAGATACCAGGATCTACTCACCCGCCACCGGATCGAGGCGGGTGTCGAGAAGGGGATCACACACCTCCAGGGGATGCACGCTGAGGGACGAGGCAGCGCGTTCGATTACCTGCTGGGCGAGGAGACGATTCCGAGCGCCGACGACGCCGAACGGGCGGCTGCGGCCCACCTGCTGCTGGCCGAGCATCCGGTGCTTTCGATTAATGGCAATGTCGCGGCACTGGTTCCCGGCGAGATGGTCGAACTTGCCGACGCCGTCGACGCCGACCTCGAGGTCAACCTGTTCAATCGCACGCCGGAACGGATCGACGCCATCGCCGACCACCTGCGCGAACACGGTGCGGAAGACGTGAAAGGACTCGAGGCCGACGCCCGCATTCCGAATCTCGAGCACAAGCGAGCGAAAGTCGATGCTGACGGCATCTACGACGCGGACGTGGTGCTCGTTCCGCTCGAGGACGGCGACCGCGCCGAGGCCTTAGACGAGATGGGCAAGACTGAGATCGTGATCGACCTCAACCCACTGTCGCGCTCGCCACAGGTGGCCGACGTCCCGGTCGTCGACAACATCATCCGCGCGGTGCCGAACGTGACCGAGCACGCGCGGAAGCTGGCGGACGCTGACGAGTCGGAACTGGAGGCGATTATCGAGGAGTTCGATCGGGAGCGGGCGCTCGAGAATGCAGAGGAGCGCATCCGGTCGGGCGATCTCTGAGGGCTTTCTTCCTGACTGTGCCCGATTGGCGGCTCGCTCGAGTTCTGGCGAGATCCTTTCATATGAACTACTGCCAGTCATTTCTGGCGCACCCGCGACCCGTCCTGCGGGTGCGCCGGTAAATCGTTACAGCAGTCCGTATCAGGAGGTGTGACATCCTCCCGCGTCTAAAGGCGCAGGCCTCCCGAACCGCACAAGTGGCGGTTCCCGTCAATTCGGAAGGGTGGGAGTCTCAGGTTTGCGACCGACGGCACTGGCTTTGCCACGAAGCCGTTACCCCTACCGCGTTAACGGCTTGGGGGTATCTTGTTTTGTGTCGGTTGGCGCGGTCGGCTTACTGTTTTGGGTTCGGCTCTCGCCGTGGCAAACACCGAGTCAACTGCCAGTTTTCCGCGCACAGTTCCGCTGACACTGCGTAGGTGTGTATATCTTCCGACAGGGACGATTGCGAGACGGTGACGGCGATTCAGTCACGCGGTAAACGGCGTGGTATTCTTGCCTTCAATACCTATAAATTCCTCCTCCGGTTTTTCTCCACACATGGACACCTACGAGTTAGTAACGCGCAACGCCGAGGAGGTCGTCACCGACGAAGAGGTCCGCGACCTCGCCGACGACCCGGCGGGGAAACGCGCCTACGTCGGCTACGAGCCCTCCGGCGTGCTCCACCTCGGCCATCTCCTGACTGCGAACAAACTCATCGATCTGCAGGAGGCGGGGATGGAGGTCGTCGTCCTGCTGGCGGACGTCCACGCGTACCTCAACGAGAAGGGCACGCTCGAGGAGATCCGCGAGACGGCCGAGCAGATGAAAGCCCAGTTCCTCGCCTACGGGCTCGACGAGGACAAAACCGAGTTCGTCTACGGCTCTGCGTTCCAGCTCGACGACGACTACGCGCTCGATCTCCACTTTCTCGAGCAGGCGACGACGATGAATCGCGCCCAGCGTGCGATGGCCGAACTGCAGGGTGACGAGACGGCCAAGGTGAGCCACCTCGTCTACCCGCTGATGCAGACCCTGGACATCGAATACCTCGACCTCGATCTCGCGGTCGGTGGACTCGATCAGCGCAAGGTCCACATGCTCGCCCGCGAGAAACTGCCCGAACTCGACTACGAGGTCCGACCTGCACTCCACACGCCGATCGTCGCCGATCTCACCAGCGGCGAAGGGAAGATGTCCTCGAGCGAGGGACTCACCATCTCGATGGAAGACTCGACCGAGGAACTCGAGGAGAAAGTCAACTCGGCGTTCTGTCCGCCAACACGGGAGCCAGAGGACGACCTCGAGAACCCCGTGCTCGAACTCTTCGAGTACCACGTTTTCCCGCGCTTCGACGAAGTCGTCGTCGAACGCCCCGAGAAGTACGGCGGCGATCTGACCTACGATGATTACGAGCGGCTGGCCGACGATCTCGAGTCGGGCGAACTCCACCCCGCCGACGCGAAAGGGACGCTTGCGACCTACCTCGACGAACTGATCGCGCCGGGCCGCGAGAAGCTGCGCGAACTGCGGGCGTAAGCACGCGACGGCGGACGGCGCTGTCTCTTCTCACTGCTGTCCGCGTCGACTGACGACCGGACGAATCCAGCCGATTCAAGTACGAGCGGCCCCCTTGCGAGTCCATGAACGAGACGCGACGAGCGGTCCTCGAGGCGCTCGCCGACGGGCCGGTATCGGGACCGGAACTGGCTGAGTCGCTCGACATCTCGCGGGCGGCGGTCTGGAAACACATCGAGGCGTTACGCGACGCTGACTTCGATATCGAGAGTGGATCGAACGGCTACGAACTCGGCGAGGTGACGGCGTACAACGCGCCGGCAGTCGAGTTCGGACTCGAGGCCCCGTTTTCGGTCGAGTATCACGATGCCGTGGGGAGCACGAACGATCGGGCCCGCGACCTCGCCGCCGACGGCGCAGCGGACGTGGCTGTCCTCGCGGACGAACAGGTCGGCAGCCGCGGCCGTCTCGAGCGCGAGTGGACCGCACCGTCGGGTGGTGTCTGGGTAAGCGTCATCTCCCGACCCGAGATCACGCCCGCACAGGCACCGCTCTATACGCTCGCGTCGGCGGTTGCAGCGGCGACGGCGGCTCGAGAGGCGGGTGTCGACGCACAGATCAAGTGGCCGAACGACGTGGTCGTCCCGGTTGGCGACGAGGGCGACTACCGGAAGCTCACGGGCATTCTCACGGAGATGGAAGGAGAGATGGATCGCGTCGAGTGGATCATCGTCGGCGTCGGCGTCAACGCGAATATCGACGCCGAAACGCTTCCCGAGGGTGCAACCAGCATCCGCGACGAAGCCGGCGACGTCGATCGGCGGCGCTTCGTCCAGCGGTTCTTAGAGGAGTTCGACCGTTACCGTAACGATCTCGAGGCCATCGTCCCGGCGTGGCGCGACCTGTCGCATACGCTCGGACAGCACGTCCGGGTCGATCGCCCGTCGGGTGAAGTAGTCGGGGACGCAGTCGACGTGACGGAATCGGGTGCGCTCGTGGTCGAGACCGACGAGGGCCGGGAGACGGTCTCGGCAGGTGACTGTGAGCATCTGCGTCCAGTCTGATCGGCGACGAACTATCTCCTGTCTGGTAGCTCAGTCCCAGTATTGAGCGTTGTCCCGCTTCGATTAGCCGATCCGCATCGGTGTTCCAGCCGTAAGTGAGTTGGTGGCCACGAGTCGCGCTCACGTTACTTGAGCGCGATCCGCGACCGTTCGGCTGCGTTCTCGGCATCGTCCTGTTCGACCTGCACCGTCAGGACAGGGACCGGCGACCGACGGACGACCCGTTCGGTGACGCTGCCGAGCAGCAGTCGATCGATCCCGCCGCGGCCGTGTGTCCCCATTACCACCAGATCACACGCCACTGTGTCAGCCTCATCGACGATGACCTGACTCGGTGCCCCCTTGCGGACTGTTGTTTCGACCGTGACGTTCGCCGGCGCGAGTTGCTCGACGCGATTGACTGCAGCCTCACCTTCGCCGTGTAAGGCGGTGGCAATCCCCTCGAGAGCGGCTTCCATCTGCAGTCCGCCATAGCCGGCTGCATTGATGACGTACAACGCGTGGATCGTCGCATTGTGCGTGGCTGCGAGGTCGAACGCGTGCTCGAGGGCTTGCTCGACCTCTCGAGAGCCATCTGTTGGAACGAGAATGCTGTCGTATAGTGGCATATGATATCATACAACAGTCGCATATATTAACGTTATTCTGACATGAACGACGGTCAGTTCGGATGACGGCTTTTCGGCGTCGCGATAGCCACACGCGGGAGGGAAACGCTGATACAGCCACCAGTCCAATCGAGGGCCATGAGCGACACCCCGTGGACGGATCGGATCGTCGGCGAGCGGATGGCCGTCGATCAGACGTTTGCCGAGCGGATCCAGCAGTCGCAGTTCTCCAACCAGCAGTGGAGTCTGATCATGACCGCCACGGAGTTCGAGATCGAACAGCCCGACGATCCCGAACAGGCGCGGATCATCGCCAACACGGACAAACTCGACGGGATTCTCCCCGAACTCGAGAACATTCAGTCAGGAATGGGCGCGATGGGCGGCCCGGGTGCCGATCAGGGCGGCTCGAACGCCTCGGGCGGCGGGCTCCTCGACTCGATCATGGGTGCCCTCGGGATGGGTGACGACGGGAGCGACGACCACCGAGAACAACGGGAAGCGGCCGAACGGCTCACACAGGAGTACGCCGCGGAACTGCAGTCTCACCTCGAGTCGAAGGGCCGATGGGAGACGGTTCGACACGCTGCCGCTGACGGCCAGTAACGGGTCTATCGGTCAGTCGCCAGCGTGGAACATCGTGTACTCGCTCGATTCGTAGATGTTGATGAGCTCCATGATGAGTTCGTCGTAGGACTCGTCCTCGATGCGCAGCCCATCAAGGCGCTCAATCGTCTCCTCGTCGAGTTCGACGGATGGCATAGTCTATCGTTCGTCGCCGATCAGCAAAAACACCACGGCGGTATGAGTCACACCGTTTGGACGCAGGCAGCTCCCGATGCAAGCCACAGCACCTTTAGGCACGCTTCCCGACCGTAAGGGTATGACAGACGAAGTTCAGACGACGACCTTCTCGATCAGTTCCGACGACGGCGAGACCGACAAGGTCACGGTTCCATCCGGCCTCGTCGACCTCGTCGCCGAGGGCGACCAGACCGACGCCGAAACCGTTGGCGACCTCGTACTCCTCTCGTTTGCCAGCCGCGCCCACCACATCGTCCACCACGGCCACGAGGCAGACGAGGACCTCGAGGCCCAGGAGGCCGAAGTGATGGATCTGTTCGAGGAACGCTTCGGCGTTACGTTCGGCGAAGCGACCGGCCACCAGCACTGATCGGCCGCCAACCAGCGATCGCGTGCTGGCACTAACTAGCCAGCACCGCTCGTCTCGTTTTCGCTGCCAGTCGTCCCGTCAGCGGCGGCTCCGGCCGTGTCGCCGTCGGCTGCCCCGGTCCCTTGGCCAGCAGTCGGGCCGCCCNCCCCACC
>JGI12447J12854_1000218_pt1 | contig 18821 bp, 27 predicted proteins | sample A23P2SouthBayCA_2_FD_12854 | JGI IMG/M metagenome (IMG submission 12854)
ATCCGCTAACCCCCAGCGACACACTTGATTCACCATTGAGAGACCATTCATGAGACTGCTACGAAATCGGTCTGACGGCAAATCGCTATCCAACTACCATTCGTTTTCTCAACCCTTCCCACTGCATCTTCAACGAAAACATCAAGCGGGATCGTAGCCTCAAAAAATGTATCGACTCCGGATTTCATTATAACTTCCACTAATGTCTCACCCTGTTGATTGTCAACAAACTCTAACGACTTTGAAGTCCAATATTTTTGTCCTTCATTCTCTAAATTATAGGCTACAGCGCACTCTGACGCCCATTCAGTTGAGTTCCATATATTGATTGCTTCTTCTACATTCTCTTTACCAACTTCTTCTGAAAAATCTAGGAGGTACTCTTCCCCACCATTCATGATACACATTGACATGAATGTGAACATGTGGGGATTAGAGTCAAAGAACGAATTCATAGATGATTGAATGTCTTCATCCATTGTATGCTGCTTCCTCATATCAGAAAGATATTCTAATAGGAAGGTTTTGTCATCAATAACATTATTGATTACATCGGAAAAATATTCTCTAAAGCTATTTGAATCAAAATCGAAAGCTTCAGGTTCGGGATCTCCGTCGGAATTCATGTATTTTGACTTGCGACTTTCTCCACATCAATGTTATGCAGTTGAAATCACATTATGATATTCAAAAAGTATAGATAATGTATCGAACTCGAACTAAAGTGATCTTACTGTTTTTCTCTAATCTTTCCGCCTCAAGTTCCCCTCCCTCTAATATACCTCTCTCCTAGATTGCTGATTTTATACCTCTCGTATCCAATTTTTCTACTAATCTCCTATCAACAAAAATCCCTAATCGGTTAGAAACGTGTGGTCGAGTCATATCCAAATTATACGCGATTACTGCTGGCGATTGCACTTCAAGAATATTCGGATCGTCAAGTGATTCCAGAATTCGGTAATCACCACTTCTGGTGTGAGACGTGTGCCCGCGCGAACGACGACGAGCGAAGCAAGCAGATCCGATACACGATTCTCAGTGGGTAGACACAGTCGATGCCGACCGGCGGCAACAGGGCCGATCGGATGGCTGCTCACATGACCCGCGCTGGCCGAATTCGCAAGATCACCCGCTCGGATTCGATCGGGTTTGGGTACTCGTCGACGTCCATGTATCGCTGGGCGAGTTCGTCGATGTGTGCTCGAGCGCCGTCAGTCGTCCGTTCCTCGACGTCACCGATCACTGAGAGGCGTCGGTAGGGGTCGTCGGGATCGGTCATGCTGACGCCGACGGCGGGGTTGTGTTCCGCGTTCTTCGCTTTTTGTCGATGCCGCTCGGTATTGACCAACAGGCGTTCGTCGTCGGCGTCGTAATCGATCCACACCGGTGTGACGTGTGGCAACCCTCCTGAGTCAGCGTCGCGACGTGGGCGAACGTTTTCTTCTCGAAGAGGTCGTGGAAGTCGTCGGGGATTGCGGTCATGGCACCGTATCGTTCACCCGCATTGGCCTTGTGTATGATACCAACATCCACGCCGGTCGAACAGACAGTGAGACTGATTGTTTTCGGCGGCGTGGAACGGGGGCCACTCGAGAGAGACGGATAGCGACCACGCAGATGACGGCTGACGGCTTATGATCTCTGAAAGTGTCTGTAATCTCGTATGACTGACCAGCAGTCGCCAACTCGTCGTCGAGTACTGAAACTCACAGGAGCCGCTGCATCGACCGCTCTCGTGGCCGGCTGTGGCGGTCCTGGGAACGGGAACGGAAACGAGACGGAAGAGGATGGGGACGACGAGGACGAAGCTGACAACGAGACTGAGATGAACGAGACGAACGAAACGAATGAGACGAACGAAACCAACGAGACCGGAATGAACGATACCAACGACACTGAGTAAGCGCTTTTTCTCCGGTACCCACCCCAATTCGTTCGAGTCCACAGCCCGTCTTGCTAGCCGCCCGTCGAACTGCCGGCGATCGTCAGGCCGACACCCTGCCGTTAGCAAGGGTAGCCACCGGACCGGGACGCAACCGTTACCGGTCCGCGTCTCGTCGCTCGAGTAATGACCGACGGACTCGAGGCGGACGTCGAACGACTGGCCGGAATCGCCGAGCGACGAGACGAGTTGGCTGCTCGCGTACGGACCCACGCTGGCGAGATCGCACGGGAACTCGCCGTGTTACAGGGTGGCGATTACGGGCAGGAAACGTTCGATACCGATGGCGGTAGCTGGACGATCAAGTACGAGGCCGGCGACGTCCAGTATCTGCGATTCGATCCCACTTCGGGCTCGGAGACGTACGTCGTCTCGAGCAAGCAGCCACCTGAACCCGAGGCCTTAGAGACGGCGATGGCCGACTACGGGGCGTTCGTCGCGGCGTACAACGAGTACGTTCGCTCGTTCGACGGGCTGTTCGCGGACGTGCCCGAGGAGTTTCCGGCAGTCGAGTCGACGGCGGAGCTGGTCGCCGAACGGGACCGGATCGTCGACCGGGTTCGCGAGGTCTGTGACGCGATGGCGGCCCAACTCCATCGGTACGACGGCGAGTACGGCACCTACGCGACGACGGTGTCGGGCACCCGCTGGGAGCTGAAGTGGGACGGCGACGTGGCTTCGTACCTACGCATCGGCGGCTCCAACGGTACCTACCTCCTTTCACAGTACGGGCCGCCAGCAGCTACTGACGTTCGCCGGTTTGCTGCCGACGTCCCGGCGTTCGTCGCCGCGTTCAACGACCACGTCGACGATCTCGAGGCGGATCTCGCGCAGGTCAGTTTCGGCGGCGATTGAATCTTACCCAGTCGTTCAGCGGCAACGAGCGAGCCGCTGTGAGGGACACGACTGCGTCGGCTCTCGAGGCGGCTTCGGAGCGATATACAGCGGACCCAACCCCTCTATACCGGAACTAGTAGCCGTTTTGTACCGTCTCGGCATAGGAACTGGTGGCGACGACGGTCGCCAGGACTACCATGGATGGCTCTACTGACCGGATCGATGAGGGTACTGCCCACGAGTACGCGGCTGCCACCGACGCGGTCGACGCCGACGAGACGGTACTGTTCGATGCCATCGTCGTTCGATACGAATCCGGCAGCGATCGCTGTACGCTCGTTCCCCACGAGGGGTCGACAACGGAGAAACTGAACGCCTGGCTGACCGCCGATCTCGAGATGGTCGTCGATCTCGACGAGGCCCGCTGACGACGGCTGCCGGAATCTCGCTGACTCTGTAGCCGGGACGGGTAGGAAGCGAGACGCTGGCGGTAAAGCGGACTCGAAAACTGATCCCAGAAGCTAGACGTCGACGTACTGGTCGACCCACTTCTGGCGGCGCTGGAGCGCGCGTCTGCCTTTCGGCGTCAGCGCGTAGTAGTTCGTTCGCCGGTCGAGTTCACCTTTCTCGACGAGTTCTTTCTCGACGAGCGTGTCGAGATTGGGATACAGCCGACCGTGTGTGACCGGCTGGTCGATGTAGTCGTTGATGTCGTCGAGGATCTCTTGGCCCGACGGCCGATCCTTTCCTGCGATCACGTATAGCAAGTCGCGTTGGAAGCCAGTTAGCTGATCCATGGATCACCCTCTGAATGACGACGTTCACCGCTCTGTGGTTTTGTTATAGAGCGGGTACACCCCCGCTTTGCCCCCGAATGCGCCCCATATGACTGCTGTCGGTCGAGAGAGCCAGCGAGAGCCGTCACACGACGCCATCAAATATACGCATCGACGTGACGCGGCGCTTTTGACGATCACTGCTGTATCGGTCGCTATGCCTACCGATGAACTGGCTTGGGAAACGCGCGAGCGCCGAGTAGCCTATTCTTGTCCTGGTTTCGACGTCGTTAACGAGTCCGTTCAACTGCCCGATGGCACGGAAACCGACTTCGATTACCTCTCGGAACCGCCAAGTGTCTGTGTCCTCCCGTTTACACCCGATGACAACGTCGTCTGTATCGAGGAGTGGCGACAGGCTGTCTCCCGAATCAGTCGCGGACTCCCCGTCGGCGGCGTCGAACCCGACGACGACGATCTCGAGGCCGCAGCTCATCGCGAACTCGCCGAGGAGACCGGCTACGAAGCCGAGCGACTCGAGCCGCTTGTCTCCGTCGAACCGGCGAACGGAATCGCGGATACGCGCTTGCACGTTTTCGTCGCCGACGGCTGCCGACCGACCGCCGAGCAGCAACTCGATCACAACGAGAGCATTCGTCCGACGGAACTGTCGTTTGCGGACCTGACCGACGCGGTCGTAGCCGGCGAGATCCACGACGGCCGAACGGTGCTCGCCGTCTCCTACTATCGGCTGGTCGAGCCAGCGTGTGGGCCAGCCAACGAATAGCGACCGATACCGACCCGCGGCGCGCGAGTGGCGTGTGCCGGCGGTGCCGCGTGGGTCGTCACGCCGTTTCGTTGTCGGTCGTATTGTCGGCGTCGTCCGCTTCGCTATCAGCCTCGTCGGTCACGTTGTCGGTCTCGTTGGCACCGGCAGCCGTCTCGTTGTCGATGTCCTCGGTCTCGTTGTCAGCCTCGTCGGTTACGTTGTCGGCCGTTTCGTTGTCGGTTTCGTTTGCCGTGTCCGCTGTCGGTTCCTGGAGTGCGTCGACGAGTCCCTGCGTTTCGCCAAGCGTAAGGGTGTCGACAGTGCTCTCTTCGACCGTCATCGATCCTGCGGAGACCGACGCAATCGTTTCGCCCGAGTCCGTCTCGTTGTCGTTGGTCTCGTTGTTATCACCCTGCTGACTCTCGAGGGTACCGACGGTCATTGACTCGAGCGTGATCTCGTCGACATCGAACTCTTCGATGGTCAGCGAGTCGATCTCCTGGACGGTTTCGTTCTCGTCGGTTGTGGTTGCGTTCGTCTGGGTCTCGCCGTCACCACCATCACCGCCGAAGAGGTCGCTGATGAAATCCGAGATGCCAGCGAGGATCCCGCCGTCCTCGGTTTCTTCGACGGTCAGGTCCTCGATCGTCAGTTGCTCGGTGTTCATCGACTCGATCGTCATGTCCTGTACCACCACTGTGCTGGCGTTCTCGTCGACCACCTGCTGGAGACTCGTCGCGGACTCGTTGTCGGTTTCGTTGTCGTCGAGTTCGGTCTCGGTGGCGTCCGTTTCGCCATCGACGATATCGGCATCGGTCTCGTTATCGTCGGTTTCGTTGTCCTCAGTCTCGTTGTCAGCCTCGTCGGTTTCGTTGAGCTCGGTCTCGTTCCCGCCATCGAGTTCGGTCAGCGAAACGTTCTCGAGCGACAGCGATTCGAAGGCGACGTTCGAGATCGTCACCCCGGACTCATTGTCGGNGGGCTGNCTTTCGTCGCTCTCGTTGAGTTGCGCTATGAGTTGCTCGTCGGCGTCCTGAACGTCGAGTTGCTCGGCAGAGAGTTCCTCGATNGTCGCGTTTTCGATCGTGATGTTCTCGAGTTCCAGCGTGCCAACCTGGACGTTTTGCAGCGTCGCACTATTGCTCATGTCTCCGGCGTCGTCGGTCGTCGCCGTGGTCGTGCCACCGACGAGGGCGGGACCCCCCGCGAGCATGACCAGCAGCGCGACGAACGCGACACCGAGTGTTTTCGGTCGTGAAGCCATACGAACCGACTGACGACGGTTCTCGAGCTAAAACGAGCCGACTGTTACGGGATTTCCGCCGCGAAAACGGTCGTTGTGTCAGCGACGACGCTCACCGCCGGTTTCAGGCTGGACACCTCGTGACAGCGGCGATTCGTCAGGTTCAAACGAACCGCTTACTCACCATTCCCGGTCGAAACCGTTCGTTGTTCCGAACTGCGACGCCGTCGACTCACCAGTGACCGATGCCAGTCGACTACTCGAGTCGGAGTTCGCGCGTCTCGACGGCGTCACAGACCGGACAGACGAACTGGTAGCGCACCCGCCCGCCCGAGGTGGTGACGCGCCATTTACCGTCAGTATCGACGTAGCCACACGACGGACAACGGAGTTCCGATTCGTCGAACTTCTCGCGGAGTCGCTCGAACGGTGAACGGTGTACTGACATATGTGATCATATGTCGCGGCATCATATAACATACTAGGCTCGGCAGTGTCTCGCTGTGCCGTCTTCCGATCACAACGATTCTTAGGCATCACTCCCTAGTACAACGTATGGACGATGTCGACGCGGATCGCGGCGGTGGCCTCGATGATGCCGCCGGAGCGGCGCGTGCACTCGAGCACGTGGTCGATCCGGTGGTAGCGGTCGCTGACGGGACGCTCACGTACGCCAACCCGGCCGCCCGTGACGCCTTCGAAATCGGTGACGCCGACCGCGACGCGGCGACCGCACTTGGGACGCGCTGGAATCGGCTCGCGACGGCGATCGACGAGACGACGGTCGGGACTGCTCGCCGGATCGATCTCGACGAAGACGGCGGTGCGCGCATCCACCGCGGTGCCAACGGCGCGACGATCACGTTCGATCGCGGGTCGTCCGACACCCACGGCGACGCTGCCGACACACCGGCGGGGTCGCTGCCGGGAACGAGCGACCGGCTGGTGAAAGATCGCGCACTCGAGGAAGCCCCCGTCGGGGTCACCATCTCTGATCCCGACCTCGATGACAACCCGCTGGTTTATGTTAACGACGCCTACGAGGAGATGACTGGCTACGAGTACGACGAGGTCGTCGGCCGAAACTGCCGGTTTCTGCAGGGTGAGGAGTCCGACGAGAACGCGATCGCCGAGATGGCGGCGGCCATCGACGAGGACCGGCCGGTCACTGTCGAGATCAAAAACTACCGCAAGGACGGCACCGAATTCTGGAACGAGGTCACGATCGCCCCCGTCCGTGACGAAGACGGCCGTGTGACCCACTACGTCGGCTTCCAGAACGATATCACCGCGCGCAAGAAGGCTGAACTCGAACTCGAGCGCCGGACCGAGGAACTCGAGTACATCTTAGATCGTGTCGAGGGGTTGATGCAGGACGTCACCGACGTCGTCGCCGGCTCGACCGACCGCTCGGACCTCGAAGCCGAAGTCTGTGACCGGATCGCCGCGGAAGACGCCTACGACGGGGCCTGGATCGGTGAGCGCAATCCGGCGACCGGCACGGTCGACGTGCGCTCGAGTGCGGGGACCGGCCCCGAACGCGATCGACTCGAGACCGACGCCGACCATCCAGCCGCGGAGACGCTCACGACCGGCGAGCCCACTGTTGCTATCGTCGGCGGAACGACCCACATCGCGTTCCCGCTCTCGTACAACGAGATCGAGTATGGCGTGTTGACCGTCCGGACCGAGCGGACACGCACCGTCGACGACCGCGAAACCGTCATCCTTTCCGCACTCGCCCGCACGGTCGCCAGCGGGGTCAACGCTCGCGAAACCAGTCGCGTGTTGACGACCGACGCCGTCGTCGCCGTCGAACTCGACGTGACCGATCGCTCTCTGGCTCCCGTCGCCCTCTCGGCCGACGCCGACTGCCAACTCGAGTATCGCCGGTCGGTCCACCGCACGGGCGACGAGACGGCGTCGCTGTTTACCGCAACCGGTGCAAGCGCGGACGAACTCACTGCAGCCGCCGCGGAGTTGTCCGATGTCGACTGTCGCGTCGTCGTCGAACGCGACGAGGAATCACTGATCGAACTGACCGGTGCGGACGACCTCGTCGGGTGGCTCTCCGAACGTGGCGTTCGCACCCAGGCGATCGAAAGTGACGCGGGCCGAGCGCGCATCACGCTCGAGGTCCCCCGCTCGGCGAACGTCCGTGCGGTCGTCGAAGCCATCGAGGACCGCTATTCGGGAACCGATATCGTCTCGTTCCAGCAGCGCGAGCGCGAGGCCGAGACTCGCGAGGAGTTCGCAGCCGGGCTCGAAGAGGCGCTGACCGACCGCCAGTTCGGCGCGTTACAGCGAGCCTACCTTGGCGGCTACTTCGAGTGGCCACGACCGACGACTGGCGAGGAACTCGCCCAGTCGATGGGCGTCTCGCGGCCGACGTTCCACGAGCACCTGCGGACGGCGGAGGCGAAACTGTGTCGGGCGTTCTTCGGCGACGCATAGCAGGACGAGACCGTCACTGCTCGAAACCGGTAGTCAGAGCTTAGCGGCGAGCACGGCCGTGGATGGTCGCCAGCGTTTATGTGGCCCGTCGTGGGAGCTGGCGGCATGTTTGCGTTTGCAACGCCGCTGCAGACCGGTGGTGGATTCCTCTACTGGGCGCTCGTGTTTTTCGTCCTTGCGATCATCGCCGCCGCGGTTGGCGCGCGTGGCGTTGCCGGGATCTCGATGGAGATCGCACGGATCTTCGTGTTGATCTTCATCATTCTTGCGGTGGTCGCGCTCCTGTTGTGAGACTGCCGGATACCGATCCACTGGGCTGACTCGAGATGTGATCGCTGCTGGTTACGTGTCTACAGCAGCTGCCACCGCCGGCGAGCGCACCGACAGAATCCGGTCCAGCGGCATTCGGCGACCGGGTCAGCCTCGAGACGCTGTCTTCGGTAACCGATACTGGTTACATCGGGTTGAGAACGCCTAACACGCTGGGCGTCGTAGATAACGGTGAGCGCTTACCATGACTGAACTCGGCGGATTTCAAGATAAGGTTGCCCGCATCGATCTCTCGGAGGGGGACGTTGCCTACGAGTCGATCGACGACGAGGACGCAAAGAAGTATATCGGTGCGCGGGGGCTCGGGGTAAAGTACGTCTTCGATCAGGGGCCGGAGGTAGATCCGCTCGGGCCGGATAACCTGCTTGCGTTCATGAACGGGCCGCTGTCGGGGACGCAAGTGACGATGAGTGGCCGGATCGCCGTCTGTACGAAATCGCCGCTGACCGGCACCGTCACCGACAGCCACCACGGGGGCTGGTCGGGGGCCCGGCTCAAGTGGGCCGGCTTCGACGGCCTTCTCTTTGAAGGCCAGGCCGACGACCCGGTCTACGCCGTCGTCGAGGACGGTGAGGTCGAACTCCGGGATGCCTCTCACCTCTGGGGGAACGGTGTCCACGAAACCCGTGATACGATCGAAGAGGAAGCTGACGGCTCCTACGGCAAGAATCTCTCGATCATGGCGATCGGCCCTGGCGGGGAAAACGAGGTCAAGTACGCCTGTATCATCAACGAGGACGACCGTGCCTCCGGCAGGGGTGGGACGGGCTGTGTCATGGGGTCGAAGAATCTCAAGGCCGTCGTCGTCAAGTCCTCGACGAAGATGCCCCGGCCGGCTGACCCAGAGACCTTCCGGGAGGGCCACCAGCAGGCGATGCAGGCGATCCAGGAATCGGAGGTCACCGCACCCAACGAGGGTGGCCTCTCGATGTACGGGACGAACGTCCTGATGAACATCGGCGAGGAGATGGACGGGCTCCCGACGAAAAACGGGAAGTACACCTCGACTGAAAGCATGCGAGAGGCGGAAGGCGTCGACATCGACGCCGAGCGCGTCTCCGGCGAGAACGTCCGCGAAAACATCCTCGTCGACGAGCCGACCTGTCACTCCTGTCCGGTCGCCTGCAAGAAAGAAGTCGAGGTCCAGACGATGCACAAAGGCGAGGAGCTGAACGTCCGGACCGAATCCTACGAGTACGAATCGGCCTACGCGCTCGGCCCGAACTCCGGCCACACCGACCGCGACGCCGTCGCGGTGATGATCGAGCGCTGTAACGACATGGGCGTCGACACCATCGAGGTGGGCAACATGATGGCGATGGCGATGGAGATGTCCGAGGAGGGCAAACTCGAGGAAGGCGACCTCGAGTGGGGCGACACCGAGACGATGATCGATATGATCGATCGGATCGCCCGCCGCGAGGACCACCTCGCAGACCTGCTGGCCGAAGGGCCACGCCGGGTCGCCGACCGAAAGGAGGCCCACGACAACTCGCTGGCGGTCAAAGGCCAGACCATCGCGGCCTACGACCCGCGCTGTATGAAGGGCATGGGGATCGGCTACGCCACCTCGAACCGCGGAGCCTGCCACCTGCGGGCGTACACCCCCGCTGCAGAGATCCTGGGCATCCCTGAGAAGGTCGACCCCTACGAGTACGAGGGCAAGGGCGAACTCACCGCCCAGTTCCAGGACCTCCACGCCATCAGTGACTCCTTCGACATCTGCAAGTTCAACGCCTTCGCCGAAGGCATCGAGGAGTACGTCACCCAGTACAACGGGATGACCGGCCGTGACGTCACCGAAGACGAACTCCTCGAGGCCGGTGAACGAGTGTACACCTTAGAGCGCTACTACAACAACCTCATCGGCTTCGATGGGAGCGACGACTCGCTGCCCGAGCGCTTCCTCGAGGACGGCATCCGCGGCCAGGGTGCAAGCGAAGGCGAATACTGCGAACTCGAGGAGATGAAAGACGAGTACTACGACTACCGCGGCTGGGTCGACGGCGTCGTCCCCGACGAGAAACTCGACGAACTCGGCATCGACATTGGCCCCGGAACGGGCGTCAGCAGCGAAAGCGGCACGGCGGTCTCGAGCGACGACTGATCGCCGTCGGCGTCGCACGTATTTCGCGGTGCTCGGCTCGCGGCCGTCTGGTTAGTTACGAATACTGTCTTCCTTATCGATACATAACTATAGGATTATTTATTAGGGTTCGGTATGGGATTCGCAAAACAGTGGAAAGGTGTCAACGGCTATATGCTGCGGGACCCGGGGACGTTTTTCGCGGAGTATGACGAAACACATGGCATCGGCTACCCGGTCGCGTTCATGCTGGTGTCGTATTTCGCTGTCGTGGTGCCACTGGGGCTCCTCATGATGGTGGTGAATATCACAGATCCGACACAGATTGCGGCTGCAGTGGGGGTCACACTGGGATTTGGCATCGTGTTTTGGGTTACTGGCATCGTTGAAGCACTCGTCGCTCACGGCCTCGCCTATCTGTTTGGTGCCCGTGGGCTGACAGAGACGCTCGAGGCGTACGCGTTTCCGGTCGTCGTTCGATACTGTCTGTGGTGGATTCCACTCGTCAACCTCGGTCTCGGACTCTACGGGCTTTACCTCCAGATCAAGGGGCTGGCGGCGTTTCACGATCTTTCGACGGGCAAAGCAGCGATCGTCGCGCTCCTCGCGTCGGTCCTGTATCTGCTTCCCGTGTTCGTCGTCCTCGCAGCCGTGATCGGGGCGTTCGTCCTCGATCTCGGCAGTCAGCCAACCCCCCAACCGGCCATGCTCGTCCTCGAGGTCATCGCGTAGCTGCTGGGACGATCGGTCGTCCTCCGCTGTCGTCACTACCCTTGTCGAAGCACAGTCACGTACAACTGCAGCCACGGCTGCGCAAAACGGATGGAATCGATCGAGAAGCAGAGAAACGTCCGTACGCTTCCGCTACGGTGTGAGGCGGATCGTGTCCGCAACAGCCTGCTCCGTAGCAACGATCAGTCGTCGGCGACGGCGTAGGAGGCAGCCGAGTCGGCTTCGTCCGGCTTCGTCAGCTCGACTTCGACGCCCCCGTTGGCGACAGAGACCAGTACGTCGTCGAAGTTCTTCCGGTACTCGGTTGCGTGCTTTCCGGTGGTGTTGATCCGGACCTGCTCTGTGACTAAGTCGGCCTCGGTCAGCATTTCGACTTTCCGGTAGGCTGTCGACATCGGAATGTCACATTCCTCAGAAAGTTCCGTCGCCGTCAGCGCGGTTTCGGCTGTCGCCTCGAGAATGGCCCGACAGGCGTCGTCGTCGAGGGCCGCGAGCACGGCCTGCGGATCGACGGAATCGTCACGTTGCCAACCTCGTCGCCGGGTGTCTGAGTTCATAGCGGACATCTGTTTCATCCAGTAGTAGCAACCAGATCCCCTCCAAATGAGTCCCAATAAATACAGGGGGCTTTATATCCGGTGTCGAATCCATCGCTCGTTGGGACGATTCGGGGCTTGCGGACGCAGGCTTTAGGATGTCTGCGTCCCACCAGTGCGTAATGGCAGCGGGGATTCGCGCGGAGATAAAGATCGACGATCCGGGTGACTGTATCGTCGCACAGGCCGCAGCCGAGACGAGCGGTCGGGCCCACTCCGTCTCGAAGAGCACCAACCCGTCAGCGCCCGAGCGCGTGACCGTCGAGTTCATGCTCGAGGCAGAGATGGAACCCGACGAGTTCGATGTCGACACCGACCTCTCGTCGATCTTCTCGTACGGCTCGAGCACTGTCTATCGCTTCGAGCGCGGCCTCGACGGCGACTGTCCCTGTGCGTGCATCGAGCAGTTCGACTGCCCGCTCGTCGACGTCCGCGCACATGGTTCGGCACTGTACCTGACTTTTCATGCGCCGGATATGGCACAACTGCAGACGGTCATCGGTGCGTTACGCGAGCGGTATGCGACACTCGACGTCCAGCGACTGCTCCAGTCCCAGCAAGAACACACCGAGCAAAACCTCGTCTTCGTCGATCGGAACACGCTCACCGATCGGCAGGCGGAGGTCCTCGAGACGGCCCACCGGATGGGCTACTTCGAACACCCAAAGCGGGCCAACGCCGGCGAGGTCGCTGACGAGCTCGGGATCACCGGAACGACGCTGACCGAACACCTCGCCGCAGCGCAGACCAAGCTCTTGGACGCGATCCTCGATCATGAGTAGGCGTCTCGCGCAGCCGGCGGCCGATCCACGTCAAGCCGTAAGAACGTGTCGGGTCCTACAGATAACCGGCAGCGAACCGCAATGATATATATACCGGACGTGAGCTATAGCGTACACAACACAAGCGAGGGTCCTCCCCGACCCACTCCGCCATGAGTAGATACGAATTCACGTGCCCCGAGTGTGGGCAGGCGATCGAAGTCAACGAATCGATGCGCGAAGCCACGCTGACACACGGCTGCCCGGTCTGTGCAGCGTCGGTGACGCCATCCGATTTCGTGGCGGAGCAACCAACCGAGAACTGAGTGCTGAGCACACGACATCCCTCTCGAGACGCCGCCCTGTGCCGACGGCCACTCCCGTTCTACGCCTGTCGATCGACTGTGGTCCGGCGGCCGTTTAACGTGGCCGGCTCGAGGCGGTAGAGTTCGATAGCGAGCTCTTCTTTCCCGTCTGCCCAGAGCTCGAACAGCGGTCGCTTTGCCTCGCCATACTGGGCGATTTCCTCGGGTGTGAGTTCCGACGGCTCGATGCTCTCGAGGCTGCCCGTCGCGATGATACTGCGATAGGACGAATCCGCCTCGTCGTAGACGACGAGGCGTGCCGCTGGCGAGGACTCGAGGAACTGGCGCTTTTCGCTCTCGGGCGTCGACACCAGCCGCATATAGAAATCCCGTTTGTCGTCGTCGTAGCCGTACGAGATCGGAATCGCATAGGGCTCGTCCGTGCGCGCAAGTGACAGCACTCCCGTCTCATGCCGACTGAGGAAATCGTCGATCTCCGCGTCGGTCATCTCGGTCTCCTGTTCGATGGCCATCGTCTCAGTAGCTTGCCAAAGGTGAAACACTATCTTTATAGTTGTCATCGACCGCGAGACACGCCGTTGAACTTGCATTATCGATCGATACCGAGCTTACTGTCGGGCTCTCTCGGCGCGATCGCCGGGTCAAGACGTGTCGGTACCGATCACGACTGGGTCCCGGATCTCGAGTGCCGTCTCGAACTCGGCCTCGCGGTCCGCCCGCCGTCCGATCCGCAACAGCTGTTCTTCGTGTGCGCGACGGATCGCAGACTGCTCGCGGTCGGTGACGTCGAGACGCGCGCCGAGTCCGTCCCAGTGGCCCCACTCGACCAGAAAGACCTCGAGGTCGGCGTCGGCATAGAGCCGTTCGTACTTCCGGCGGTATCGCTTGCGGTCCGATCCGAGCACCGCCTGTGCGCGGTCGATCAGATCCGGCAGTCGGGTCGGCGCGACGCTCGCTTTGGCGGCGGTGAGCAGGAGGACCTGTCCCTCGATCGGTTCGCCCGTCATTTATCCGCCTGCGCGCATCGCTTTCTGTGCGAACTGTTCGACGAGGGGCTCGAGCGTGGCTTCTTCGCCCTCGAAGACGACCGTCACCTCGGTGAGGTGTAACGACGGGCCGACGCCGACCGTCTCCGAGGAGAACGTCGCCGTCCAGTCGTCGCCCGCGACGGTATCGTCGGCGATTCGCTCACCACCCAGGTTCGTCAGATACCGGACCACGAGCCGCTCGGAGATGCCGCGAAAGGACCGCTCGAGACGCACTGTCATACACTCGATTCGGCTGCCGGACGGATATACTGTCGGGCACCGCGTGGTCGTCGACACCGTGATCGTCGCGATCAGCCAAGCGCGCGAAAGAGGACCACTGCACCGATGCCGCCACACAGCGCCAGCAGGATGTTCTCCGTGCGCCACATCACAAGCACGACGATGCCCGCTGCGCCCCACTCTGCTGGTCCACCGGCTGCCAGTTCCGGCCCGAGGATCGCGATCACGATCGCGCCCGGCAGGACCGACAGTCCGGCCTCGAGTCGCTCGCTGACTTCGATCCGTCGAAGCAGCCAGAAGCCACCGACTTTCGTCAGCACGGTCACGAGCGTCATCGCGAGGATGACGCCGACGACGAGCGGGTCGAGCGCAAGCGCACCGTCACTGATCATAGCGGATCACCTCCACTGCGGCGGCTGCGAGTCCACCGAGCAGGATATACCACCGACCCGGAACGAACGTCGCGGCGACGATGGCCGTCACGAGCGCGACGAGCCACGGGACGAGCGTCGAACGTCCGTCCCAGAGTTCGACCGCGAGCGCGATGAAGACCGCCGCGAGGACGAAATCGATGCCGTACCGGGCCGGATCGCCGATCACGCCACCGGCGGTCGCCCCGATGATCGTCGCGCCGACCCAGCAACACCAGATCGCGATCCCGGATCCCAGCAGGAACGCGCCGCGGCCACTGCCGGACTTGAGGTCTCGCATGGTCAGTGCCCAGTTTTCGTCGGCCATCACCAGCAGGCTCCCGTAGCTCTGGCGCGGTGAGAGCCGTTCGAACCACGGTCCCAACGCCGCCCCCATCAACGAGTAGCGAAGGTTGATTGCCAGCGTCGTGAGGACGATCGCTGCGACCGGCAGCGGGTCCGTCCAGAGTTCGACGACGACGATCTGGGCGGCACCCGCGATGACGGTCGCGCTCATCAGTGTTGCCTCAGCGACGCTCAGGCCTGCCTGGCGGGCGAGCATCCCAAACGCGATTCCGTATCCGCCGACGCCGAGCGCAACCGGGAGGCAGGTGAGAAAGCCGGCGCGGATTCCCTCTCGACCGAACGTGAGTGGCTCGCGCTCGACTGCTGTCACCTGCGGGTCATCGACCGACCCATCTGATGAGGCTTCGAGGTGCTCACTGTGGTCGCGATCAGCGTCGCTCCCGTCGAGTTTTGTCACGGTTACTGTGAGTCGAACGACGCGTAAAGCGTTCTCGAAACCGCCGTCGACTCACCGTGTTTGGACGACTCGGACACTCCCTGACGGCCCGTTCACACACCGGCAAAGAGCAGTGCCAGCGCAACGATTCCCGCACCGAAGCCGTACACCGGACCACTGACGACGATGCGGACGATCGCAACAAGAGCGGCGACGACGCCGAAAAAGAGACACACCTGCTTGTGCATCGTTCGATCGTCGTTACGGTCGATAAGCCAGTCGAGGCCCAGTTCGAGTCGGAACTCGGCGGCTTCATCGAGCATGCACGATACCATTGTTTGGTTGATACTATATGCCGGGACACGATTCGCTCGGCGGAGTGGCGGAATCGCTGTCCCGACGCTAGCCGCCAGCGACCGGCGGGAACACTGACACGACGTCACCGGCTTCGAGTGACGTCTCGGCTCCGGCCATATGGACCACGTTGCGGCCGTTTTTCAGCACGCTCAGCTGTGGCCGGATCTGTCCCTCCTCGAGTAACCGCCCCTCAAGGCCGTCGTACTCGCCCTCGAGAGTGGTGAGCACGTCACCGACGGTCGCGTCGTCTCCGACCGTCCGCGTTTGCTCTTTCTCCCCGACGGCTTCCCGGAACGTGGCGAAAAACCGGAGATCGATGTCCATACATGAGGATCGTGGGCTGACGATATAAGTCCGGGCGGTGGTCCCACCGCTATCGACTCTCGCGGTGTGTCGTTCGGCTGGGCGGTGACCGCCGCCGGTTCAGACGGTTTGCTGTACCGATGTATCGGCACAACCGTCTGCTGGATCGCGGTTGCGCCGAACATGACCGACAGCGTTCCGTATTCAGGTAGCCGAGGCCGCCGGCGACGTCGTGTACGCGACCGACGCGACATCGGCGGTCGTGAGCGCGTCGTCGATCGCGCTCGCACCGCGTTCGGCGGCCTCGCGTTCGTCGTCGGCCTCGGTGGTGACGGTCACGGAGAATTCGAGAGCGATCGTGTACGGATCGAACGGCGCTGTCGGATGTTCGTAGACGTCGGCGTCAGTAACGTCCCAGTCAGTGATCGTCCCCTCGGCTGCGAGGGTCTCGAGGGTGTCGGCAAGTGTCGACGTCGCGTCGTCACAGGCGGTCGTATCGGATCCGCCATGAAGCGTCACGAGCGTCGTCCCGGTTCGGGACACAGCGAACTCCATGCCGTCTCTAAGGCGGCCTGGAGTTTCAATGCTTGGGATGAATTAACACGGCAAGTCATTACTCGATCCAGAACGGAACGCCGTGCTCCGAGAAGATCGATCGCATCCGGTCGACGCCACCCTGAATATCCCACCCATCCTGTGTGTAGTGTTTGTACGGATGGCGAAGCCACGAATGTTCGCGATGGGCGAACACCTCGACAGCTCCCTCTCCCGTCCGAAACAGCGTGACGTGTAGTTGCCACTTCGCAAGCGGTGATTCACGGCGGACCCAGCTCCCCGCCGAGCGTCGGCCGTCGTCGTGAACCTTCAGCGACGCGATCGGCTCCGACTCGAACGCCAGCTCCGCGAGTATCGACCGCACCGCATCCAGGGTGCGCTTGACGGTGCCGACGTACTCCGCTGGATGTTGTCTACAAATGGCGTAGCCACCGAGGGGCTCTTTGAGCCGATGGAGCGCCGGCAGGAGTCGACGGCGGACGCGAGTCGTCAGATCGATCGCGTCGGTTCCGTCCGGTGTCGGTCGGTCAGTCGTCGCCACACGTCTCACTCTCGAGTCCGACTACAAAATCGTTACTATCAGATTAGTTTTGTTTCTGTAACGTTGGCCGAGTAAAGCGAGGATACAGGCGTACAAAACCGAAAACATGACTATATAGAACAGACTCAAACATGACACGTTCTGGAGAAAATCGCTCGAGTAGTATCGCAACTCGTCACAGATCCCGTAACCGAATGCCGTCTGCCACCAACTGGGCGTTTCGCTCTCGATCGAGGTGGTCCGCGAGGTCGTCGTGTTCGTAGAGCTGTGCGATCACGTCGGCGTACAGCGTCCGCCATGCGATCGCATAAATCGGCGACTGCCCCCACGCCCGCAGCTCCGGTACCAGCTCGTCGTAGGTCTCGTATCGCTCCTCGAAGCGGTCGATCGCTTCGAGTACATGACCCGCGGCCTCGCGCTCGTCGTCGGCGTCCTCGAGCGCCCGGTTGAGCCGACTTTCCCAGCCTGCGACGGCCTTTTGCATGTCGGCTGCCGCGCTCTCGTCGTCGTCGGGCAGTCGCTCGAGGATCGGTTCCGGAACACCAAGCGTGATTTCGTCCATACGACGTGCTATGTGGCCGCCTGGCAAGAAACTGTTTCCTCTCCGGACGCCTCCGACAGGTGGCTACTGGGAGTCAAGCCACGTCGCCAGCATCACTTCGTCGACGAACTCGCCGTCGAGACAGTACTGGTCCTCGTGTTCGCCGTCCCGCTGCCAGCCGTGTTCTGCCAAGAACTCGAGTGCGACATCGTTGGTCGCGGGCACGTTCTGATAGCATTTCTGATAGCCGGCATCGCTGGCCCACTCGAGGCCGTACTCGAGCAGTGCCGAGCCGATGCCCTGTCGCCGATACTGTGGATCGACCCCGACGGTGAGTTCAGCCGTGTGACGCAGTGTCGGGAGTGCTGGCGCGTCGATGTGGAGCCAGCCGACGACGTCGCCGTCCGTCGCCGAGGGCTCGGTTCGTTCCTCGGATGACTCGGCCTCGGCCTCATCTTCGTCCGACTCCGGCGTGAGAATCGCCACGAAGACGATCCGCGACCGCGCCTCGTTAGCCCGGACGAGCGCCGATTCGCGATCGAGTTCCATCGCGACGTTCTCGGCGACGACATACGTTCCGTCCTCGGCGACCGTCCGCATCGTTTCGACGACCCCAGCCCGATCTTCCTCGCGTGCCGGTCGGATGACGATGACCCCCTCATCACACTCGAGATCGGCCGTCGTCGCCGAGAGCGCGATCCGAAACTTCCCGTCGATGTCGGTCAGGTAGCCCTCGGCTTGCAGCGTCTCGAGACACGTCTGCAACTCGTCCTCGGTGGGTGGCACTGATTCGGTGTACGCTCTCGATCGGGCCGGTTTCGAGTCAGCGCGACCGCTGTCGACTGTGATCGCCCGCGCCAGCTCGGCCGGTGTGACGGCCCCGTTTCGCTCGACGTACTCGTAGATGCGCCGCTGGAGTTCGTTTTCGAACGAGCCGGTGGGGTACACGCTCATAGCAACGACCGCGCGAACAGACGGTATTAGTATGCGATTCGTATCAGCGCCGGTCTGCCCGCCGCCGTAGCGAAGTACGTCATTGTCCTCGAGATCGAACTGTTTCAAACGGCACCGATGCCTGTCACGTCCGGAAATAAGTCGTTAGCGACGCATCCTCATCACTGCTGGCACCGGGATACACAGGTGCAACTGGCTGTAGCTACGAATGACAGAATCCGTGCACGGAATCTCAACATCGATTAACTGACCGGTGGGGGACGATTCGTCCCCCACTGTGACAAACAACTGGTCA
>JGI12447J12854_1000229_pt1 | contig 18488 bp, 19 predicted proteins | sample A23P2SouthBayCA_2_FD_12854 | JGI IMG/M metagenome (IMG submission 12854)
GTCCGTCGCCGCCACAGACGGCGATCTCCGAGGCCTCGGCTCGGCCCGCCTCACGGCCGAGTTCGACCGCGTCGCCCGCGGCCCTGGTCTCGTACACCTCGAACCCGCGCGCCTCCATCAGCCGCGGAACGTAGTCGGCGTGCTCGCCGTCGCCGCTGACGGGGTTGAGGATACACCGACGCGAGCCAATCTGCATGGTACTAGCGAGTCCGGACCGGCACTTATACCGTGGTGATGTGGCACGGCGTCACTCCCAGTCGACATCGACGCTCCGGTCAGTCTCGCGGAGGATGAAAGGGCCGATAGCGAGCGTTCGTTTGGTTATCGTAACGATACGGAGGATGTACGACAGCAGGACCGTGAACGGGAGTACCGATGCCGTCGTCGTCACCGCGAGGAGCCACAACACGTCGGGGACACCGGCCGTGACGCCGACGAAATCCTGCACATCGAGGAACAGCAACGAGGTGACTGCGACTGTAAGCGCCGGGATGGCGACGTACAGCAACGTCCGGGAGAGGTCGGACAGCTCCCACTGGAAGTACAGCGTCTTGAAGTGTTCCCGGGCCGGGCCGAACAGTTCGAGTGTCTCGACGAGTTCCGCTATCGATTCGTCGATCTCGTCAGTCAGTTCGTCGGCGTAGGCCTCGCGGATGCGCCGACCGGCGTACAGCTTCCAGGAGTAGTTGTAGTTCAAGGCGGCCTTGATGACATCGAACTCCCCGAAGGTCCCGCCTTCGAGCTGGTCGGTGACACTGTCGGCGTTGGTTAGCACGTCGTCGAGATAGTTCGAAAGTAACGCCGCCAGGTCATCATCGAGCGCCGTCTCGTCGACTGCGTTCTGAGCGTTTTCGGCCCGTTCGGCGGTCCCACGGATCAGCGACCGGAGAACCGCCGAGGGCTCCGCGGGGCTGACCGGCGTGTCGACGGCGTCGGCCACGTCGGCGCGGAACTGCATCGACCCCTCCATCCGCTCGCGCTGGTCGCCGACCGCACCGAGTTCCTGTGACAGGACGAGTTGGCTCAGTGTCAGGACCAGGGTAACGGCGGTTATGGTCCCCGTAATCAGCGCCTGGAACAGCGTTTCGACCGGGTCGCCGCGGGTCAGCAACGTCAGGGCCGGTGTGGGGTGGAGGAACCCGACTGCGAGGATCCCACAGAACAGGACAGCCGAGAGCAGCGCAGTGACGAGCCAGCGGTCCGCATCCAGAAGGAACCAGAGAATTCGGGTGTCACCGGCGGCGCGCTCCCGCATGGTGTCGCCCGACTCGCCACTGTCAGTTGCCATACATATCGGGTCGTCCGCCGGGCATAAAAACGCGTGCCCGAGGAGCGCCAGGTAGGCGGTGTGTCGTCAGCGAGAATCAATCGGACGGCAGCGGCTACCGGCCGGCGAGGAACGTCACGGCGGTCCGCTGCTGCTCGATTTCGGTTTCGAGGTGGTCACGGAACTCGGCGATGTCGATGTCCTTCTCTTCGCGTTCCTTGCGGTCCCGCACCGAGATGGTACCGGCTTCCTCCTCGTTGTCACCGATGACACACATGTAAGGGACACGGTCGTCGTGGGCCTGCTGAATCTTCTTGCCGACGGTCCAGGAGCGGTCTTCGATGGTGACCCGGAAGTCGTCGAGTTCGTCCTGAATCTCCTCGCAGTAGGCGATGTTGTCGTCGCTGACCGGCAGCAAGCGGATCTGCTCGGGGGCGAGCCACGGCGGGAACTTCCCGTTGTAGTGCTCGGTCAGCACCATGAAGAACCGCTCGTAGGAGCCGTACAGCGCGCGGTGGATCATCACCGGGCGGTGCTCCTCGTTGTCCTCGCCGGTGTAGGAGAGGTCGAACCGCTCCGGCATGTTGAAATCCAGCTGGACAGTCGGGCCGTCCCAGTGGCGACCGAGCGCGTCCTCGAAGGCGAAGTCGATCTTCGGGCCGTAGAACGCGCCGTCACCCTCCTCGACGACGTAGTCGATGTCCTGCTCGTCGAGGACGGCTTCGAGCTGGGACTCGGCTTTCTCCCAGATTTCGTCGCCGCCGACGGACTTCTCCGGCCGGGTAGCGAACTGGACGGTGTAGTCGAGGTTGAACGTGTCCAGCGTGTCGAGGATGATGTCGACCGTCGCCAGCACCTCCTCCTCGATCTGGTCCGGCCGGACGAACAGGTGGCCGTCGTCGATGGTAAAGGCCCACGTCCGGGAGAGCCCGGAGAGTTCGCCGCGCTGCTCCTTGCGGTACACCTTCCCGTCCTCGAAGTACCGTACCGGCAGGTCCCGGTAGCTCCAGGAGTTCTGCTCGAAGATGGTGGCGTGGCCCGGGCAGTTCATCGGCTTCAGGCCGTACTCCTCGTCGTTCACGTCGAGCAGGAACATGTCGTCGACGTAGTTCTCGTAGTGGCCCGACTTCTTCCACAGTTCCGTCCGGAAGACGTGGGGCGTCTCGACCTCGTCGTAGCCGGCGTCGCGGTTGAGGCCGGCGACGTAGTCTGAGAGTTCGTTGAGGATCTTCTTGCCGTTGGGTTCGTACAGCGGCAGGCCCGGCCCGGTCGTCTCGTCGATGGAAAACAGGTCCATCTCCTGGCCGATCTTGCGGTGGTCGCGCTCCTCGGCCTTCCGGCGCTGTTCGAGGAACTCGTCGAGTTCCTCCTGCGTGGGGAAGGCGGTCCCGTACACGCGGGTCAGGGTCTCGTTGTCTTCCTCGCCGCGCCAGAAGGCTGCAGAGATTTCGAGCAGGGCAAAGCCGCCGATTTCGCCGGTCGATTCGACGTGGGGGCCCTGACAGAGGTCCTCGAACTCGCCCTGCGTGTAGAAAGAAACCTCCTCGTCGTCTGCGGCCTCAGTTTCGAGGATGTCCTGTTTGAACGGGTTGTCCTCGTAGCGCTCGAAGGCGTCTTCCCGGTCGACGAGTTCGCGTTCGATGTCGAGGTCCGCCTCGATTATTTCCTCGGCTTCGGCCTCGATAGCTTCGAGGTCGTCCTCGTCGATATCGACGCCGGTGATGTCGTAGTAGAACCCGTTGTCGGTCCACGGCCCGATTGTGAGCTTCGCGTCGGGGTAGAGACGCTGCAGCGCCTGCGCGAAAACATGAGCGGCGGAGTGACGCAACACGTCGAGGTACTCGTCGCTGCTCTCGGTGACGATTTCCAGTTCGACGTCGGCTGTTAGCGGCGCGTGCTTGTCGACAAGTTCGCCGTCAACAACGCCGGCGACCGTGTCGTCACCCAGCCCTGGCCCGATTTCGTAGGCGACATCCTCGACCGTGCTGCCGCTCTCGACCTCTAGTGGGGTCCCGTCGGGCAGCGTGACCGTGACCGTACTCATACCCGATGATACGACGGCGGCCGGGGATAAGTGTATTGAGACGCAGGCGACGCTGGCGTTACTCTGGCAACAGCGGGTCCGAATCCTCATCGACGGTGTCGACCGCCGGCAGGTCAGACTGCGCCGACGGGTGCGGTGCGCTCGCCCGCTCCAGCGATGAGAACGTCGATTCCTCCTCCCCTTCGAGCATGGTGAGCCGGTCCCTGACCGTGACCGTCTCGCCCTCGGCCGTGTGTGGCGTCACGCACGTGAGTTCCGACCCCTCGTACTCCGCCAGGAGTTGGATCGGAAACACGAGCGCCCGGTACTGCTCCCCCGTTATTTCCGAGTCCACCGACCGGACTTGGAACGCGGGATCGAGTGAACAGTCGTTGCGTTTCGCCCATTCCTGAAAGACGCTGACTCGATTGAGGGCGAATAATCCGAGTTCGGTTCGCGCCTCCGCTGGCGTGGACGGAATTTGCCGACCGATAACCTGAACGGTAACATCTGACAGAATGTCAGCCTCCGACAGCCCCTGAAGCCGGTCGATTACCGCAGCCTGTTGCTGCGTGTGTCCGTCGGGCAGCAGTGAACGAACGTACAATTCTGCCCGTGTGTCGTCTGGCTGCGTGCTCCCCTGCATCGTATAGAAATTAATGGACAGCAACTGGCAAAAGTATTCCTGTTGACAAATAATGGTTAGAACGATTATACACTGAACAACGGATGCCGAATCAAACGGTTTCATTCCCTCTTGGATACCCACGGACCGTGTCGGTGTGATAGGGAGTACTATGTGGGCACAGTTCGCATGAGAAGCCGCATATGTACGATTCGGTGCTCGTAGCCACAGACGGCAGTTCGGGAACGACGGAGACGCTCGCACATGCGGCCTCGATTGCGCGCGACAACGACGCGACCCTTCACGGCCTGTACGTCGTGGATAAACGGCTGTATCTCGCGGCCGACAAGTCCAATCAGGACGAAGTGCGCCAGTCGCTGGAGGAAGAGGGGGAAGTCGCGCTCGATGACATCGCCGTCGGCGGCGAGGAGTCCGGAGTCGAGGTCGTCACGACCATGGAGGAGGGGATTCCCCACAAGACGATCACCGACTACGCCGAGCAAGAAGACATCGACCTCATCGTGATGGGGACCCACGGCCGGACCGGACGGGACCGGGTCGCCAATCTCGGGAGCGTCACCGAGCGCGTCGTGCAGAGCGCGCCTGTCCCCGTCCTCGTGGTCCACATCGAGTAGTGCTGCTGTGTGGTCGCCGAGAGCAGACAAAACCAACAGGACACGTTGCCAGTACCACCCTGATCTGACCGGTATCTTTTCGGCCCGCCGACACGCTGTAGACAGTATGGACAGCCGAGAGTACGCGTTCGAAGGTACCACACCGGACATCCACGGATACGCCCACGTCAGCCGCGAGGCGACGCTGGTGGGCGATGTCACTGTTGGTCCGAACGCGAACGTCTGGCCCGGCGTCGTGTTGCGCGGCGACGTGGCCCCCGTCGAGGTGGGTCGCGAATCGGCGATCGGTGACGGGGCTATCGTCCACGCTTCGACCGTCGGCGAGAAAGTGATGGTCGGCCACGGAGCCGTTCTCAACGACGCCCACGTGAGCGACGGGGCGCTCGTTGGATTCAATTCGACGGTCAGCGATGCCACCATCGGCGAGGGCTCCATCGTCGCGATGGGGACGGTCGTTCCGCCGGGCTACGAGGTGCCTGCGGAGTCCTTCGTCCGTGGGAGCCCGGCCACCGTGACGCCGCTGTCCGAGACAACAATCGACCCCAACGAGGTGTTCGAGGCGTTCAGTTCCGGCGATTACGCCAATCTCGCGGCCCGCCACGAGGACCTCTTCGAGTAACGCCCCGTCGGACGAACGACGGGTCACTTATAGTGGAAGAACCCACACAGTACCGAGCATGGACGATATCGTCGACCTGGTGACCCGGTCGCTCGCTGACGAGACTGCCGCGGAGTTCACTGAGCGGGTCGACGAACAGGCGATGCGGCTCCGGAGAGCCATCGAGGCCGGGGAGTTCGACAACGAAGCGTTTTCCGTCGGCCTGGAGATCGAACTGTACGCCATCAACGCCGAGCCGGACCCGCCCGAACCAGACGACGAGGGAGACGACGAGACAGTCGCCGAAGAGGACCTCGACGACGACCTGAGCGGGTCGAGCGGGGCGGCCTGGAGCGGCTCACTCGACGCACCAGCGGAGCCAGAAGACGGCGCTGGCGCATCACTGGAACCAGATGGCGACGGGGCGTCGCTGGACCCAGAAGAGGGCGACCCGCTGGAACCCGCCGGGGACGAGTCACTGGATCAAGACACTGGCGAAGCCGCTGACGAACCCGAGGATTCTTTCGGTCCCGGAGAGGGGCCGTCGCTCGACATCGACCCGGACAGCCCGCTGGCCGAGGACGAACCGGAGACGCCCGAGGAGGAGGCCGAACCTGCTGTCGAGTCGTCGATCGCGGAAGAAAATGACGAGCCGTACATGGGCCCCGAGGACTGGAAGGGGCGGCTGACCCGCCTGCCCGACGTGGTGTTCGAGGGCGAGGCCAACAAGGAACTGGGCCTGCACAACGCCGAGGTCAACACCGAACCGAACAGTTTCGACCAGACCGGGATGGAGGTCCAGACGACGGCGGTAGAGATGCAGACGAAGCAGGCCCGCCAGCAAGCGAGCAAGCACAACTGCGAACTCGTCCTCGATGCGATGTGGACCATCCCGCCCGAGGAGGGCAGCGAACAGTACCTCTCGGCGCATGAAACGAACGACGGGGTCGTCCTCGCGGACAACATGCGGCAGGCCCCCAGATACGTGGCGCTGGACAACGAGGCGCTGGACCGCGCCGGCGGCAGCATCGACTTCGACGTGCCGGGGTACAGCGGGTCGTTCCCGACGATTCTGTTCGAGTCGCTGGCTACCTCGATCCAGCCCCACCTTCAGGTTCCGGACGCCGAGGCGTTCCCCGAGTACTACAACGCCGCGATACGGACGCTCGGGCCGCTGCTCGCGCTGTCGGTGAACTCGCCGTTCCTCCCCGCGGACATGTACGACGACACCGACGGCGAGTGGCTCTGTGCGAACACGCACCACGAACTCCGCATCGCGGCCTTCGAGCAGTCGGTCAACACCAGCGAGAACCCGAAGGTCCGGGTCCCGCGGGACCTCGACGACACCACGGACGTGGTCGGCCGCGTCGTCGACGACGACCTGTTTGCCCCGTTCCTGCGGGAGTTCCTGCACGACGACGACCGGGCGGCGTTCGAAGACGAGTTCTGGGAGTTCGACCACAAGCGCGGGACCTACTGGCGCTGGCTCCGCTGTGTCGTCGGCGGCGCGGCCGTCGACGGGGCAAGCACTGAAAAGTCGCTCCGCATCGAGTACCGCCCGCTCCCGACCCAGCCCCACGTCAAGGACATGATCGGACTGCAGGCGCTGACGGTCGGTCTCATCCGCGGGCTGGTCGTCGCCGACCACCCCGCCGCGGAACTGCCCTGGCAGGAGGCCAGGCGGAGCTTCTACAGCGCCGCGCAGGATGGCTCTGACGCCGACCTCTCGTGGGTGACAGCCGAGGGCGAGCGAACGGCCGACCACGACGCGATCTACGACGAGATCTTCCAGTACGCCCGTCTGGGGCTGGCCGAGCAGGACGTACCGGAGGCCCGCATCGACGAGTACCTCGGCCCTATCGAAGCCCGATACGAAGCCGGCATGACCCCGAGCGACTGGAAGATCGACCGCGTTCGACAGTCCCTCGACGACGGCGACGACCTCTCGACGGCCATCCAGTCGATGCAGCGGGAGTATATCGCGGCGAGCCGCGAGCACCACTCCTTCGACGAGTGGGTGTGAGCGGCCAGTCCCACGACGAAGTGGAGTCGGGGTATCCCTGCCGGATGGCAGGTATTTATTCGGGTGACGCCGTTATATTTGGGTGATGGTATCCACAGGCGACACAGCGCCGGACATCTCGGCGACAATCGCGAACGGTGAGGTAGAGGACTTCGAACTGAGCGACCACCTGGGCGACGGGCCGGTCGTGCTCGCCTTCTTCCCGGGCGCGTTCACGCCGCCGTGCTCCAACGAGATGGTGGCCCTGCAGGAGCACCTCGGGGACTTCCACGACGCCGGCGCGACGGTGCTCGGCCTCAGCGCCGACTCGGCGTTCTCGCTGAACTCCTTCCGCGACGAGCACGGTCTGGAGTTCGATCTGGTCAGCGACATGGGCCGGTCGGCGATTCAGGACTACGACCTCGAAATCGACATCGAAGACCTCGGGCTGCTCGGCGTCGCGAACCGCGCCGTGTTCGTCGTTGACGACGACGGCGAAGTCTCCTATAGCTGGGTCGCCGACGACCCGACCAACGAGCCGGACTACGACGAGCTGCTGGACGCCGTCAAGTCGGCGTAAACGGGGTATACCCGAAACCTGGTTTTTTGTTGTACTGCCCCGGAGCTACGCGTCTCGCGTCCGCCGAACGCCGGTGCCGGCCGACACCGCAGCGAGGTCGAACACGTCACCGTCGAGCGGCACGCCGACGTAGGGGTCCGATGCCAACAGGAGCGCTCCGTCGAGATCGACGTAGTCAACGAGCGGCGCGAGGTGGACCGCCGCGGCGATGCTGGCGTTTGACTCGACCATGCATCCGAGCATCGAGTCGAGGCCGTGGGCGTCGGCGGCGTGAAGGAGTCTCATTGCGGGCCGGAGGCCGCCGCACTTGACCAGTTTGGCGTTGACGATGTCACAGGCGTCAGCGACCCGCGGCACGTCCGACGCGGTCACACAGGACTCGTCAGCGGCTACGGGAATCTCGGTCGCGTCAGTCACACGGCGGAGACCGTCGATGTCGTCGGCTTCGACCGGCTGTTCCAGCATCGTGACGCCGGCGTCGGCGAGCCAGTCCGCCTTGTCGATAGCCTCCTCGGGCGTCCAGGCGGCGTTGGCGTCGACGCGTACCTCGGCGTCGGGGGCTGCGTCCCGGACCGCGTCCAGTCGCGCCCGGTCGTCGTCGGTTCCGAGTTTGACCTTCAGGTGGCCGAAGCCGTTGCCCGCCGCTTTCCTGGCCTTCTCGGCCATCCGCTCGGGCGAGTCGATGCCGACCGTATAGGTCGTCGGCGGGACAGCGTCAGGGTCGAGTCCCCACTGGCGGTACAGCGGCAGGTCCAGTCTCCGAGCGGCGAGGTCGTGGACGGCGATGGAGAGTGCCATCCGGGCAGCAGGCTGATTCGGCGCTTGCTCGCCGAGTTCTCGTTCAATACGCTGCTGGGCGTGCGGGTCGCCGATGCGGTCGACGGCCTCACAGAGCGATGGCAGCGTTTCGGCCACTGACTGCGCGCTCTCGTCGTAGTACGCCGACGGCGTGACAGACCCGATGCCGGTGGTTCCCTCGTGGGTGAGTTCGACCACGACGGTCTCGCTGGTCTCACTGGTCTCCCGCGAGATGCCGAACGGGTTCGACAGCGGCAGGTCGTAGCGGTCGACGCTCCAGTTCATAGAATGGCGTCCAGCACCTCGTCGGGGACGCCGTGACGGACCGGGTCGGTCGCCGGTGCGTCCAGAGCGTCGCTGTACCCCGCGACAGCATCCGCGGCCGCGTCGTCGTCGAGATGGCGCGTGTTCAGCATCCCTGCGGCGACTGACGCGTCCGAGATGGGCGCGGCCAGACGCTCGTAGATGTCGACGTACTCGGGGAGTGGCGGAATGTCGAACGACTCGTAGCCGTGGATGGCCTCGCGGCCGGCCTCGTGACACATGACGAGCGCGTCCGGGGCCGATCCGTGGAGGATGCTCGTCGTCACGCCCGAATAGGCCGGATGGGCGAGCGCGCCCTGACCCTCGACCACGAGGAGGTCCGCCGCCTGTGCCGCTTTGACCAGCCGTTCCACCGCGCCGGCGGCGTAGTCGGCGATGACGCGGTCGATGACGATGCCCCGATCAGAGATGGCGATGCCGGTCTGTCCGGTCGGGACGACGGCGGCGTCGAGGCCGCGCTCCCGTGCCGCGTCACGGATCTCGAACGAGGCGGTCATCTTCCCCGTCGAGCAGTCGGTCCCGACAGTCGTGACGACCGTCGCGTCCACGTCACCGGCGGTCCCCGCTGCCACAGTCAGGTCTTCGGGCGGCTTGCGGAGGTCGTGTAGTTCGGCGTCGTGTTCCGCGGCGAGGCGGGCGAACTCCTCGTCGTCGGCCAGGAAGTCGTGCAGGCCCGAGTACACGTCACAGCCGCGTTCGAGCGCCGTTCGCACGTCAGCGCGCCAGGACTCGTCGAATTCGCCGCCGATGGGCGAGATACCGATAACGAGCGCGTCAACGTCGGGTGCGTCGGCCATCGACGCGACGATTGGGGCGTCCTGGACGTCCGGCAGCGAGTCGTGGACGCGCTGGCCGGCCCGCTCGCGGTCGACGAGTGCTCGCACCGTTCGGTCACCGTACCGCAACAACCCGACGGCCGTCTTGGCCCGGTCGGGGAAGGCGTCGTGTGTTAAAATGGCTACGGCCATAGCCGGATAGAATCGCCGCCCCGCGAAAAAGCTACGGAACCGGCACCGACGGAACTGGGGTGAACGGGTTCCGAACTACGGCACGCGCAACCGAACAGTCCACAGTGACCGGACGGCATCGTCGAGCGCTTCGGCCGGCTCCCCAGTCGCGTCGACCGGCTTCGTCGCCGTCGCGAGGTCTTCGAACTCGTGGATAACCGATCCCTCGCCAACGACGTACAGCCGGTCGGGCGACACCTCCTCGATAGCTGCTCGGCAGCGGTCGAGATGGGAGTCGATCTGCTGGTCCCGGAGCCGCTCGAATCGGCTCTGTGAAAAGCCGCCCTTCGAGTGCTGGCTTTTCAGCTCCGAGTCGAACCCGTGGAACGCGGTCCGCTCGCGGCCGTCGTACTCGCCCAGGGCGAACAGGTCGGAGCGAACCAGCGCGACGACGTGCTTGCCGGTCGGTTCGAACCACGACCGCTCCAGTCGAACGGCGTCGGCCCACTCGGTGAACGGCGACGGCGGCGCGGGGACGGACAGACACGCCGACAGGAGGCCGGCGTCATCCGTAACAGCCAGGCACGGCGCGGCGCTGGCGACCAGCGACGCGCGGTCGCCGAAGGCCTCGCGGACCGGGCCAGGCAGGGAGCGCTCAGCGTCGACGTAGGCCGTAAAGACTCCTTCCGGCTCCGTCTCGAAGGACTCCAGCCGGTCGAGGACTTCACCCAGCCGCGCTCGGCTGAGCGTCTCCTCGGCCCGGAACGTCGATTCGCCCTCCTCGTCCTGCAGGCGCTCGACGCGGTCTTCGAGTTCAGCCACGCGGTCCTCCAGCCGGTTGACCTCGGCCTCTGCCTGCTGGCGCTCGGTCGCTGCGTCGGCGCGGCGCTCCTTCTCGGCGTCGAGCTGTCGTTCGAGGTGGTGGTTCTCCTCCTCGAGTTCGGCCACCCGCTCTTTCAGCGACGCTCGTCCCAGCAACCGGTCAAGCATCGACTGGATGGCGGACGGGGACGGGCTTAAAAGTGACTTCCCGGACCGCCACTGCACCGAGGAGCCGGCGGTCAATCTGGCGTTTCGCTGTCATCCCGCAGGGACGAGATGATGAGTCGCTTGATCCCACGTCGGAGGAGACCGCTGGCTGCCGGCTGAGAGATATCCAGATCGGCGGCGACATCGCTGAGGGTCGCGTTCCGCGGTTCTTCGAAATACCCCGTTTCGAATGCGACGAGGAGCGCTTCTCGTTGGCTGTCGGTCAGCCCAGCGTCGGTATTCCCCAAACTGGCGTATTCGTTCACGCGCAGTAAATCGATATCAATCTCGTTCTGTTGTGCGTAGTCCCAGAGATGAACTAGATCCGTTCGGTCGGGCATCCACACCGTTAGAATCCAGGCGCTCCCGTCGTTCTCCATGTCGAGAATGACACCGTTCGCGGAGGAAATTACAGGAGAGAGGATCTTCGCTTCGTCTGTGTACTCGAAGCTGTAGATGGCCTCATCGTCTCGAGTTTCGATGACTCGTTCGAATTCGCCAATGGTACTGTCGTTCCGTAATCCGTCTTCGAACTGTTGGAAATCGGACGATTCGATGTGATAGAAGAATTTTCCCGACGTCGGGTCTGTTCCAGCCTCTGACACCGACCTGACTTTCGAACTTCGGTCGTGAGTAACGGTCTCCGTGAGCACTATGTCGGGGTGCTCGGCTCGGACGACCGCCTTGATATCGGTCATTGTTCTGTAAGGTAGTGGTTTAGTGTGCTAAGACGTACAAGTAAAAGTTTGTTCGAGACGCCGGGGTGAAAACCTGGATTGTAATTCTTGCTATCGGGGTTGTAACAGTAGCCATGCGGTAGCTTAACTGGGTCGGTTGGTCGTGATTTCTGCATACGAAGATCTATCAGGTTTTGCCGTCGATACGAGCCGGGCAGCCTGAGAGACCCGGATATCACCCCGCTGTTCGACACATTCTGACAAATCGATATCGATAGTTCAGACGCGATGATCGAACAACACGGCCCAGATACGTTCGAACCAGCCGGCTTCGGACGACGGGGTGGCTCCGGCGGGGAGGTAAAATTTGGCTTCGGTAGCTCTGTCCTGATCGTCTGCATGGTTCCGCTGTGACATACAGGCGTATAGAAGCCCCCAGACCGCATTGCTCTGTAGCTTAAGCGTATAACCTACTTATACCGGCCTCCAAAGATCGTATCGGTTCCTGCGCGCTCGGTGGAAGTGACGGCCTCGGCCTCGATGCGGAGACCGACGCCGGAGCGGAGATGCTACGCCGTCAGACCGCGGTATCGGGAAGTGTCGGCGTCCCCTCCGAGATAGAGAGCAGTTGTGCGGCGTGGTCCGCTTTCGCCAGGAACACTTCTTCGAGGCTGGGTGGGTTCCGAACGTTAGCGTCCGCAAGCATCGTTTCGGGAACGACGAGTGTGTCCGCCGGGACCTGTTCGTCCCCGTGGACGGCGAAGTGCTGGGAACCGAGTTTCATTACCAGCGGATAGTCTGTGCGCTCGACCCCCTCGCCGGAGGCGTACAACTGTTCGTTCACTCGTTCGTGCTGCTCGCGACACATCGCGGCCGCCGCGTCGTCTCTCGGTTCGACGTAGAGGCGGCCGAGGTAGTATCCGCGCGAAAACTGTTCGAACATCGGTACACCCGAATGTGTGTCATTGACATACATAAGTGTTCGCCGGCACGCTTTTGCCGTCGTGCAAACAGCGCGGATTGGGTTCCGGGTCCCGTCCGACAGGGCTATGCCGCGAGCGGTCCCGAGTCGACCCATGAGCGAGCAGCGGGGGCCGTTGCCACGTCGGTACGCGCGGTACTACCTGGAACAGACGCCGAGTCTCGTGTGGCTGCTGGTTGTCAACGCCGTCGCGATGCTCGTCGGCATCCGGTACTACGTCGAGACGATGCCCGAGGTGTCGACGTTTCTCTGGCCGCTGTACGCCGATTCGCCGGCCGCGCTGTTCCTGATGACGCTATCGGTTGCGACTCTCCTGCCGTTCCTCGGCGAGTCACTCGACGAGGTGCCGCTGACGGTGCCGCTCGCGTACCTCCACACTATTGCGCTGGTCTGGCTGATCAAGATGGGGCTGTGGACCGTCGTGGCGTTAAACATCGGCTTCGACGCCTACTTCCCCGCCCCGTGGGCGTATTTCGGCATCATCGTCACCCACCTCGGGTTCGTCGCCGAGGGACTGTTAGTTCCTCACTACGCCCGGACGACGAAGGGCGCGCTCGTGACGGCGCTGGTGTTGGCACTCGGCAACGACGTGCTCGATTACGGGTTCGGCTATCATCCGCCGTTGCGGTACGACCCAGGACTCGTGTTACCGGTTGCCACCGTCGCACTCTCGGTGTTGTCGGTTGTGATCGCCTGGCGGCTGCTTCCGTCGAAGAAACCGATTTAAAGAGTATTTTAAACACTCTTGGACTGTCTGCAGTTGTTTCATGGGCCTGTGAACGACACGAACGAAGGCGTTTCTTTTTGACGTGGGAGGGCAGAGGTAGTGGTACGAATGAGCCCACGCCAGGCCACGCTCCTCACAGTGCTGGTCATCGTCGGGACTGTCGCTGTCGGCCTCCCGGCCGTGACAGCGCAGGAGACCGCGACGGAGACAGTGGCCACGCAGAACGACTCTACTAGCGGGATGGGGACGCAACTCACAGCGTTCCTGCAGTCGAACTCCGCTGCCGCGAACGACACTGTCGAGAACGGGATGTGGCGGTCGGCATACAACCAATCGAACGGAACCGAACGGGCCGAGCTAGTCACGGACCGGACCGAGTCGCTCGAACGGCGACTCGAACGGCTCCAGGAGCGTAACGCGACGCTCGAACAGCGATACGAGAACGGTTCGCTCTCGGAGCAGGCCTACGTGGCCCAGCAGAGCCGGCTCACCGCAGAGATAGCAGGCCTGCAGACCGCGATTAACGACACCGGCACGGCCGCCGAGGAGGCCGGCGTGAACGACAGCGCGCTGGAGCGTCTGAAACAGAACGCCAGCAAGCTCTCCGGCCAGCAGGTCTCGTCGATTGCTCGCGGCATCGCCGGGCCACCAGATATCGCCGCCCCGGGTGAGCAGAGACCACCGGACGACGCCGGAGTCAACCGAAGTGAGCAAGGGCCGCCCGACGACGTTGGGGTCAATCAGAGCGAACGAGGCCCACCAGCCAATACGTCCGAGCAGGGTGCGAACGAAAGCCAACAGGGACCGCCTGATGCCCCCGGACAGGGGACCGAGAGCGACCAAGGACCACCGGACGACGGGCCTGACGACAGCGAAAACGAAACCGGGGAGTCCGACGACACAACGCAGGGTGCGGGAAACGGGCCTGAACAAGGCAGCGACAGGGGCAACAGCGACGGGAATGGAAGCGACAGCGGTGACGATTCCGCGGGAGGCAGCACCGATTCAGAGGGCGCTTCTGACAGTGATGGGGCGAATGATTCAGCAGATACCTCGGATTCGGACGACAGTTCTGGCAGTGATGGTTCTGATGGCTCTGATGACACCTCCGATAGTGGCGATACGGATGATTCTGGCGGCGCTTCCGACGGTGACAGCGATAACGCGAATGATGGAGGCAACCAGGGAAACGATAACGGGCAGGGAGACAGTGGCGGACAGGGCGGTGATGGCGGAAGTGGCCAAGGGAACGGGAACAGCGGCTCACAGAACACGTCGTGGATGGACCAGCTAGCGTAGCCGAGCGACGCACCAGCAAACCGCCCGACGAGAGTCATGCTTTTGAACCGTGACCCGCTACCTACGTATCGATGGACTCCGCCGAGTTACTCAATCTCCTTGGAAACGCCAACCGCCGGCGGATTCTCAAACTACTCGCACACAAACCCTGCTACGTCACGGAAATCAGCGAATACATCGGCGTCAGCCCGAAAGCGGTCATCGACCACCTCCAGAAGCTCGAAGACGCCGGACTCATCGATTCCCGGACGGACGACCAACGCCGGAAGTACTTCTCGATCGCCCGGAATCTCCGCCTGGAAGTCCGTGTCTCCCCCTACGAGTTCGGTACCAAGAGCGCCTATCCGGCAAACCCCGAGTTCGAGATGCCCTCCTGCCGCCACCTCTCGATAGACGTGGGGGCCGCGTCCGACGGGGACTTTCACGACTTAGCGCAGGAACTGGAGCATCTCCAGCAGCTAGAGAACGAACTGTCGCTGGCCCAGCGATGGGTCCAGGCCCGTATAACCGACGTTCGGGACCGCATCGACTCCGGCTTCGAGAACGGCGACGGACGGCTGTACGCAGAACTGGTCAGCGGACTCGCGAACGGTATCGACACCGTCCCGGCACTGGCCCGAGAGATCGAGGCCCCGCCGGAAATCGTCGAGGAAGCGCTCACTCGGCTTGCAGAGGACGACGTGGTCGAACGGACCGACGACGGCTGGGAAATCGTCTAACGCGACAAGTGACTGCTGTTAGAGCGGTGGCAGCTAGCTCACTCTATGTCTTTCGTCAGCCCGCTCCGCAGGTCACGACCGAAGTAGTGTCCGACGAGCGCGAGTACGAGGCTGACACCGCCGGCGATAGCGAACAGTCTGGTGCCGTTCAGCCCTGCGGCTATTTGTGGGACAAGTGATAGAAAGGCCATCGCACCGCCGCTGATGCCACCTGCGAGCCCCGTTTCGAGATACCGGCGTTCGCTGGCGAGTAGCCCGTAGACGAACCCACCCAGCAGGGTGCCAAGCAGTTCGGTGGCAGGAATGATCGGTATCAGCCCGCCGAGCACCATCCCGCCGACGACCGCACCGAAGGCGAACAACAGCGCTCGGAGCGAAAAGTAGCTCCCACTGTCTTTGGTGGTGGAGTCGGTGACAGAAGACTCCGCTCCGCGCGATTCCCCGACAGCGACGTCCGTCTCCGCCGACTCCGTCACGCCGACATCGACGCCGAGGTCACTGCCCGACTGCGCGTCCGCGTCGCGGGTCCGTTCCTCGGTTCGTTCGGCCATACGGAGTGTGGGACCGCGAGTAGTATGGTCCTTGTGGGGTCCGCCAGCAATCAGGGGTATGGCGGCGTGTCGCTCAGATACCGAGCCACTCGTCGTTGCGGACCGAGTAACCGTTCGACCGGCAGAACTTCGCCGCTTCCCGGCGGACCTCGCGGGACCCCGGGAGCTTCTCTTTTTCGTGGATGCGCTCGATAATCCAGTCGGCGATGACCCGGATACCCTCGTCGTCGTCATCCGCGTCGATGGCTTTCAGTTCCCGGAACGTCCGCTCGTAGCCGTCGCGCTGTGAGGCCCCGAACGACGCGCTCTGGTGTTCGTCGGCGGCCTCGACGACGCGTTTCATCGCCCCGGCGACCGTCGGCCGCTGGACCCGCGTCCGGACCTCGGCCGGCGATTCGAAGGACTCGACCTCCGCATCGGGCAGGAGGTCCGCAACGGTGTACGTCCCTTCGGTGGACTCGATTTCCCGATCGCCGACCGCAGCGACCACGTCAGCCGCTGTCGACGGGAATTCGAGCGTTTCGAGTTCCGTCTCGAAGTACGCGAGTTCCGCCGGGTCGACCGGCGGCTCGGGTTCGTCCGCGCGCTCAAGCTCCTCAGCGATAGCGCGCTCCCGCTGGCGGCGCTCCTCGTTTTGGGCCTGGGCTTCACGGCCGTTTTTGTTGTCTGCCATACTTGTTAGGAGAATGTCTAGTGGGATAACATTGTGGTCTGATAGCGTTTGTAACTCGCAGTAACGGACGTAGATATCCCGGACCAGAGCCGCGGCGAGCGCCCCAACCGCCGGCCGGTCGCCAGGTCCGGCGCGTGGCTGAGAGCGCTCACCGAAACGAGTGGGTTCAAGTCCCACCGGCGGAAAGTGCCGCGCATGAACGCAGGCGACCGGGTCCGCGTCGAGCGCGCGGCCCAGACCTACGAGGGCGTGTTGCTCCCGTCGAGTACGCCCGACCACCTCGTGGTCAAACTCGACGGCGGGTACAACGTCGGTATCGATCGCGAGGACGCATCCGTCGACGTGCTGGAGTCGGACGTGTACGACGTCGAGAGCGCACAGGACGAACAGGGGACGTCCGAAATCGAGTTCGACGACGACCTGCCGACGGTCTCGCTCATCTCGACCGGCGGAACCATCGCCTCGACGGTCGACTACCGCACCGGCGCGGTGACGGCCCAGTTCGACGCCGAGGACGTGCTGCGGGCGGTGCCGGACCTGGCGGGGATGGCGAACTACCGCGGCCGCGTCGTCGCCAACATCCTCTCTGAGAACATGACCCCGGCGGTCTGGCAGGACCTCGCGCAGGCGGTCCACGAGGAGATCGAGGCCGGCGCGGACGGCATCGTCGTCATGCACGGCACCGACACGATGCAGTACTCCGCGTCGGCGCTGTCGTTCATGCTCGACACGCCGGTCCCCATCGTGTTTACGGGGAGCCAACGGTCGGCCGACCGTCCGTCCTCGGACAACGTCATGAACGCCGTCTCCGCGGTCGAAGCCGCCACGAGCGACTGCGCGGAGGTGCTGGTCTGCATGCACGCCGACGAGTCCGACGACCGCTGTGCGCTCCACCGGGGCACTCGCGTCCGGAAGAACCACACCTCGCGCCGGGACGCCTTCGAGGCAGTCGGCGCGAAGCCGCTGGGCGAGGTCGACTACGACATCGACGGCGAGAGCACGGTGACGTTCCGCCGGGAGTACGCCGAACGAGGCAGCGTCGACCTGGCGCTGCACGACGCCATCGAGACCGACGTTGAACTCGTGAAGTTCTCGCCGGGCATGGACACTGCGCTGCTCGAAGCGGCCGCCGAGGGCAGCGAGGGCATCGTCATCGAAGGGACCGGGCTGGGCCACGTCAACACCGACTGGATCGGGACTATCGAGAACCTGGACATCCCGGTGGTCATGACCAGCCAGTGTCTCGAAGGACGGGTCTGTGACCGCGTGTACGACACCGGCCGGGACCTGCTCGACGCCGGCGTCATCGAGGGCGAGGACATGCTCCCCGGCACGGCGAAGGTCAAGCTCATGTGGGCGCTTGCAAACAGCGACGACGTGGCCGCCACCATACAGGAACCGCTGGCCGGCGAGATTCAGCAGCGCTCGACGCCGTGGCTGTAGCACCGAGCCTGATGCGGTAGCCTGCGAGGGGGTGTGGTATCCCCGACTGGCGCACCGACGCGACCCTTTTTCACCGTCGCGGGAGAGGCTGCCCACATGTCGCCGACTGTCCGGACGGCCCGTCACGACGACTACGACGACGTTGTCGAGCTGACCAGCGACGTCTGGCCCGACCGCGCGATGGCCGACTACATCCCGGACGTGTTCCACGACTGGGTCGACGCCGACGGCCCGGGCCGGAAGACCCTCGTCGTCGACGTTGACGGCCACGCCGTTGCCCTCTGTCAGGCCGTCATGCTCACCGATACCGAGGCGTGGTTCCAGGGCATGCGCGTCGACCCGGCCCACCGGGGGAAGGGGTTCGGGACGATGCTGACCGAGCGCCTCATCGAGTGGGCGGCCGACGCCGGCGCGTCAGTCGGCCGGAACATGGTGTTTTCCTGGAACGAGGCCGGACTCGGACAGTCGCTCGCCGCCGGCTTCGAACCGGTCACGTCGTTCCGCTGGGTACACCCCGAGCCACGGGACGAGACGTCCGAGATGGACGTCGGGCGCGAACCTGCGGCGGCGTGGGGCTACTGGCAGGAAA
>JGI12447J12854_1000236_pt1 | contig 18241 bp, 13 predicted proteins | sample A23P2SouthBayCA_2_FD_12854 | JGI IMG/M metagenome (IMG submission 12854)
TATATCACACAATCATCTATGAATCCTACAGACAATAGGTACAGTCTGTAAATTTTAGGCTCTGGAATTGGGAAAGTTTATTGCGGTAGTGTCTAATTACCCGATTGCATGGCACGCGACCTTTCGGAACTGAATGACGAGTCGTCTTTCTCTCGTGACGGCGAGACGATCGACGACAGTGGTAATGATGGATTACTACATCGACGATCGTATATGAAACTCGCCGGTGCAACGACAGCAGCAGCGGCACTCGGCGGAACCGCGAGTGCAGCGGCTGACGACTACGAGGTCATCGAGGCCCGTGGCCAGACGATCCGGGTCGGCCGAGGCGACACCTTCGAGAACAAGCTGATCGACTTCACTACCGGCGAGAGTTTTCTGATCTACGTCGAGGGTGCGAACTCGGTGATTCGGAACATCGGCTTCAAAGGTCTCTACCGAGGTGCGTCATTCATTATTTCGATCAACGCCGGGCAGGGCGACATCCTCTTCGAGAACATCTATCTCGGTGACGGCGCGACAAAGGAAGGCGCTGATTTCGTACACGGCCCCGGTGCCGTCTTCATGCACAAAGGCAGTCAGGCAGACCTCACGTTCCGTCACTGCAACGTACAGGGGTTCCCGAACAACGGCTTCTACTGTTCCAATACGCCCGTCGGCGGCAGCGTTCGCTTCGAGAGCTGTTTCGGGAAGAACAACGGCGTCTCCACCTTCCGGTGTGGCAGCGAAGACGACGAGATCGTCAACTGCGTCGCTTACAACGACACCACCGACTACGGACGCGGCTACGGCGGCTACATCGAGACCGACGGGCGGCCCGTCTGGGTCTGGAACGGTGGCACCGTGACGATCCGCGACTCGCACTTCGCCGACGGCCCCTACCCCTACGCGCTCGTGGCCGGGGCGAACGGCTCCCCCGGCAGCGTCGACTTCCAGAGTGGCGGCTACCGCGGCACGATCCAGCGCGCGAGCGGGTCGACAGTCTCGATCGGCAGCGACGTCTCACGGAATCCCGACCTCTCGATTCCCGACGGCGTCCCAACGTCGCCCGAGGAAGCCGCATCGGGGTCCGGAAGTACAGGCTCGAGCAGTTCCGGGCGCACGGACACGAACGACGAACCGGACCTGCCGAACCTGCTGCTCGTCGACGGCAGTCCATCGGATGCGACGCGATACGAGTTCACCGTCAGCGGCGAGGTCGAACACTCCAACGCCAAGGGCGCGTCGATCGACGACGGAGACTCCATCGACGGCTCGACCGTGCAAGGCAGCGTCGGCGACTGGAAAGACGCCTTCCGCTATGCGGGCGAGCTCGAGGAACTCACCGTCGACGGCCCCGGCTCGGTGCTCGTCAACGGCGAGGCAGTCGACCCCGCTGACTACGGCCAGGAAAAGCCACACGTGCTCGAGGTTGTGGGCAGTGGAACACCGACGAGCTACGAGATCACAGTCGACGGGGCGATCGAACTCGCATCGACCGACGAACCGGCAACGGAGGCGACGACAGTCTCGGGCACGACCGTCCAGAGTTCGGTCACTGACGAAACCCAGACCGTCAGGTTCTCAGGGGAGCTGACGGACATCACCGTTACCGACGGCGAAGCTGCTGTCATGCTCGACGGCGAGCAGATTGACCCGAGCGAGTACGGCGACCAGGAACTGCCGCCCCACGCGCTCGTAATCGACGGCGTCGATACCGACGGGCCGAGCACGTACTCCTTCGAGGTCGACGGGACGGTCGTCAAATCCACCTACCAGGACGCCTCGATAGATGACGGCGACGTGATCGACGGGACGACCGTTCGCGGCGCTGTCTACAACTGGATCGACGCCTACTGGTTCGACGGCGACATCGCCGACTTCCAACTGCGTGGCGATGCGAACGTCGACGTTCAGTACAACGCACGCGACCAGTAACTGCATCCGATTTTCTGCTTCACCGTCACTGTCCGCTCGAGTACCTCGTCATCGCGACCGTAGATGTGACCCTCGAGACAGACCCATCGGTCGTCGTTCTCGACGATCCGGATCGGATAGTCGGGCGACGCCGTCGTCCCGATCGAGTACGGCGCTGACTCGAAGCCGACGTCGGCTTCGTACTTTGGCTCGCGGTCACCCGACGCGAGAGAACAGTCATCACTCGAGTCGCGTTAAAAGGCCCCCGCGCCGAGAACAGCTGCTGGCACGCGACTGTTCCGGTACTGGATGACGGTCGTCGGGAGCCGTCCGAACATACGAAGCCGAGCAGTAAAAAGTCTTCTTGGCGGACGGCAGGACACGACCACTGTCCAGTGGTTCGATTCCGTCACCGACGAATAAAACTGCTATCTGCTAGACCATGACTGACAAATGACGATGAGCGAGAAGACAGCTCCACGAGACGAAGCGAACACTCAGTCGATACGTGAGAGTTTCCCGTCGACGGTACGTTCCTGATGACGGTTTTGGACGACGTGTGCGGCCGAGAGACAAAGGAAAGCAGCGATGACGACACTCGCGATGGCAAGTGTCGGGATGGCCGACAGCAGCGGTACCCCGAAGAGTGCTGCGCCCAGCAGGGTCGCGCCAGTCACACTGAGCCCAGCGTACCATCGGTCCCACCGGTCCTGACGATGGGAATCAGTATCGAGATACATCATCAGCAGGTCGGCGTTGTCCGCAAGCGAGATGAGCCCACGGTCCTGATCGTACTCGACGATCCCAGCGTCGTCCATCTTCGGGAGATGGGTCTGATAGAGGGCGACGTAGACCCGCTTTCGCTGGTCGGAGTTGAGCGCGTTGACGCTGGTGTCGTTTTCCCAAGCAGCGATCTGTTCTGCAAGTTCACCGAGTGTGACCGTTTCGTCCGCTTCGAGCAAGTATGCGAGCACTTCGCGACGACGCCGATTCTTTAAGAGTTCGAAAATAACGTCCTTCGAGAGTCGTTCGTCCTCGTCTGCGGCGACCGACGTTATTTCATCGGGCAGCGACTGGTCGATGGACGACATTATTAAAACCACCCACCTGTAGCATCCCCATTCGCGCTCGCTGTCTCCGGTCTCCGGCGGCCGACGTCACCGAAGCCTCGGCGTAGCGGCGACCGCTGTACGTTCAAACGACGAGTCGAACTCACGATTGACACACCAGGTTGTACACCAATATAGATACTCTTAAGCACAGCCACCTTTCGCACCGGCTGCAAAGAAGGTACGGAGGGAGTTCGTGACCGGCTGACAGCGGTGGCTTCCCATCGCCACGGCTGTCGATCGTGATCGTCCGACCGGCTGGGCAGTATCAGCCGACTGTACGTGTGTATCCACGGCGTACGGCCGACTCGATCGAAACGAGATCGGATACTGGGATGCGTTCGGACGACTGTCTGACAACACGGCACCAGTGCTGACCGTCTGACTCAACGAATATAAATTCGAGTGACAGTTCGGACACGAAAGACGCGTTTACCGTCTCGAGTCGCCGTAACGACCCTCATGTTACATGCACCATGCGCCTATTAATGCTAACAGAGCGAATCGATCGACCGAGAGGCGTTTCGTCCGGACGCGACCGATGGGACGTGACTATCGTCGCTGTCTCCGAGACAGCCGATGATCGGATCGTTCGTCTACCTTTCTTTTATTCGGCCATCGACGACAGCAGAGTAAATCGGTGTTTCCCGCGAAACCATGTTACCCCCTTACAATGACTGCACGGCTTCGGTCGGGTACTGATGACGCGGTCTATTATCGATCACGCCAGCAACGAATCGCAGTCGGAGGCGGTCGAGGCTGATCGCTGTCCCGATTGCGAGACCGAGACGATCGTCCACGATCCGGACCGCGGCGAGCGAGTCTGTGAGGAATGTGGCCTCGTCCTTACGGAGGATCCCATCGATTACGGCCCGGAATGGCGAGCGTTCAACGCACAGGAACACGACAACCTCTCGCGGGTCGGCGCACCGCTGACACAGTCGATGCACGACCGCGGGCTGACGACGACCATCGACTGGCGCAACAAGGACGCCAACGGCCACTCGATGTCGGCCGACAAACACGGCCAGCTCCATCGACTCCGCGTCTGGCAGGAACGAATCCGAACGAAAAACGCGGGCGAACGAAACCTCAAATACGCCCTCTCCGAGATCGACCGGATGGTAAGCGCGTTAGGTGTCCCCAAGCCAGTCAAGGAGACGGCAAGCGTCATCTACAGACAGGCACTCGAGCAAGACCTCATCCGCGGGCGCTCGATCGAGGGCGTCGCGACGAGCGCCCTCTACACCGCCTGTCGTAAAGAGGGCATTCCCCGTAGCCTCGAGGAAGTAACATCCGTTTCACGCGTCGAGCAGCGCGAGATCGGCCGTACCTACCGGTATATCGCAGACGAACTGGACATCAACTTAGAGCCGACGAATCCCCGACAGTTCGTTCCGCGGTTCTGTTCGGAACTGGACGTCGGCAAAGACGTCGAGACCAAGGCCATCGAAATCATCGACCAAACGACCGACCAGGGGCTACACTCGGGCAAGTCACCGACCGGCTTCGCCGCCGCGGCCATCTACGCCGCCGGGCTGCTCTGTGACGAAACGATCCCGCAGCGAGCGGTCGCCGAGACCGCCCAGACGACCGTCGTCACCGTCCGCAATCGGTATCGCGAGCAACTCGAGGCAATCGACCAACAGCCGGCTACATGACTGAGCGGTCGTCCGCCTCATAGATTTCCTCGTCGAGGAGGGCGTGGAGGTTGCTGTAGGGAACGAACGCAAGGAAGTTGTCGTCGGCATCGTATAACTCGAGCCCGTCATCGGTGTGATCGTACCGTTCACAGACGATCTGTCCTTCTGGGAGGATTGCGTGGTACATGTGAGCCTGTAACGCTGGCACGTTAAATATAGCTGTTTGCGCTCGGGGCAGCCGTCCCGCCGTCGCGTCCCGAGCGAAATGGGTTTACTCCCACCGCCGCTACGACCCGGCAGTGACTGACGAACGTTCTTCGGCGGCTTCCGACGAGCAGCGAAGCGACGCCCACGACCCGGCTGGGGACGCGACGGCCGACGCCAGCGCGAAGCCCGACGAGAACGAGGCAGGTGATGCGTTCACCATCGCCGACTTCCACGACGCCAGCCAGCAGGCCGGTCGACCGGTGCTCACCGCGGCAGCCGTCTCCCGTGCGCTCGAGATTCCCCACGAGGAGGCGAGCGACCGACTCGAGTCGCTTGCCGACCGTGGCGATGTCGAACGGCTCTCAGTGTCGACTGATCCCGTCGTCTGGTATCCCAGCGAACTCGAGGATCTGACCGACCGCGAGCGCGTCGTCGTCTTCCCGAAACGCCGCGAGATCATCGTCGACCGACCGGACCAGTTTACACGTGCGCAACTCTCCCAGTTTGCCCACCTCGCGGATGCCAACGGCGAGGACGGCTATCGCTACGTCGTCCGACCGGAAGACGTCTGGAGTACGCCCCACGATAGTTTCGAGGACTTAGCCCGGACGATACGTCAAGCGCTTGGTCAGCGTTCCGAGAAACTCGAGGAGTGGGTCGAAAGCCAGTGGGATCGGGCCCACCAGTTCCGGCTCGTGACCCACGAGGACGGCTACACTGTGCTCGAGGCCCAGACACCCGAGATCATGGGCAACGTCGCCCGGCAGAAACTCGACGAGGAACACGTCCACGCACCGATCTCCGAAACCGAAGACTGGGTTCGCGAGGGCTCAGAGGCCGCGATCAAGCGGATTCTCTACGAGGCCGGCTATCCGGTCCAGGACCACCGCGAGCTTGCCTCCGGCGAGGAGCTGCCGATCGACCTGAACGTCCGACTGCGAGACTACCAGCAGAACTGGGTCGATCGCTTCGCCGAGGCCGGCGAAGGCGTCTTCGTCGGCCCGCCGGGCAGTGGGAAGACGGTAGCCGCGATGGGCGCGATGGCTCACGTCGAGGGCGAGACGCTGGTCTTGGTGCCGAGTCGCGACCTCGCCCAGCAGTGGGCCGACGCGATCGTGGAGTACACCTCGCTCGAGGCCCATCAGATCGGCCAGTACCACGGCGGCCGCAAGGAGGTTCGGCCGGTGACAATCGCCACCTATCAGATCGCGGGGATGGACCGCCATCGCTCGCTGTTCGACGACCGCGAGTGGGGACTGGTGATCTTCGACGAGTGCCAGCACGTCCCCTCGGACGTCTATCGGCGGAGTACGCACCTGCAGTCCAAACACCGGCTCGGCTTATCCGCCAGTCCCATCCGGGAGGACGATCGCCAGACCGAGATCTTCACGCTCGTCGGCCCGCCGATCGGCACCGACTGGGAAGCCTTATTCGAGGCCGGCTTCGTCGCCGAACCAGAACTCGAGATCCGCTACGTGCCGTGGGGCGACGACGAGCAGGCCAACGCCTACGGCTCGACCGACGGCCGCGAAAAGTACCGCATCGCCGCGAAAAACCGCGGCAAGGTCGACGAGGTGCGCTACCTGCTGTCGGCCCACCCCGACGCGAAGGCCATCGTCTTCGTCGACTATCTCGAGCAGGGCCGTGAGCTTTCCGACGCGCTCGAGGTGCCCTTCCTCAGCGGGGAGACACCGCATTACGAACGCCGGCGGCTGTTAGAGGAGTTCCGGCGAGACGAGCGCGACCTGCTGATCATCTCGCGGGTCGGCGACGAGGGGATCGACCTGCCGACGGCCGATCTGGCGATCGTCGCCTCCGGACTGGGCGGCTCGCGCCGACAGGGCACCCAGCGGGCGGGCCGGACGATGCGGCCTGCCGGTGGCGCGCTCGTCTACGTCCTCGCGACGCGAGGAACTCGCGAAGAGGATTTCGCGCGAAAACAGCTCCAGCACCTCGGTCGCAAGGGGATGACGATTCGCGAGCAGACAGTCGAGCGGGACGCTGAGACCGATACGAGCAACTGAACGCCGCTGCATCCCGATCACGCGACGACCCTCGCTCGAGCAGCCCAGTCAAGAGGATGTCATTGGCCCGCATACATGACAGTGTTTCTGAAAGAGTATACCAGTCCAAACACGATCTGATACTATGCCGTCGTTAGACGGTCTCAAGGCATGGTTTGACTACGAACTCCTCATCATAGCACTTGCTCTTACCGTCATCGTTTCTGTCTGGGTGCGAACCCAAATCGCGGATTATCTGGCGAGTCTCCCCCTTACGAGTCCGAGGTTTGCGCTCACTGTCACAGCGATCGGCCTTGGCACGATTCTGTTGCTGATCGTACTGGCCGGCCGATATAACTGATCAGGAACGCTCGACTGGATACCGCCACACCCGAGGCCAATCTTCAAGGTCACGTGTTCGGACAGTACAGATATCATGAGTGAATCGTGCGTTCGCGGGGTGATCGACCGGTGAGCGACGGCACCAGACAGCGACAGATCCGCGTCGGCGAGACGGCCGGCGGTGCGGAGCTCAAACTGCCCGTTATCGAGATCCTCACCGGACGCGGGTTCGCGACCGGCAAGAGTGGCTCCGGAAAGTCAAACACCGCGTCGGTCATCGCCGAGGAGTTACTCGAGGCCGGCTACCCCCTCCTGATCGTCGACACGGACGGGGAGTACTACGGGCTCAAAGAGGAATACGAGATGCTCCACGCCGGCGCTGACGAGGAGTGTGACATCCAGATCGGCCCGGAACACGCCGAACAGATGGCGACGATCGCACTCGAGGAGAACGTCCCCGTCATCCTCGACGTCTCGGGGTATCTCGACGAGGACGTGGCCGACGAACTCCTTCGGGAAGTCGCCCGCCAGCTGTTCGTCAAAGAGAAGAAACTCAAGAAACCGTTCCTGCTGGTCGTCGAGGAGGTTCACGAGTACATCCCGGAGGGCGGTGGCGTCGGCGAGACGGGCAATCTGCTGATCAAGATCAGCAAACGCGGCCGGAAACACGGCCTCGGGATTTTGGGAATCAGCCAGCGACCGGCCGACGTCAAGAAAGACTTCATCACGCAGGCCAACTGGCTCGTCTGGCACCGGCTGACCTGGGACAACGACACGAAAGTCGTCGGCCGGATCATCGACACCGAATACGCCGAACGCGTCGCCGACCTCGACGACGGACAGGCGTTCGTCCAGACCGACTGGACCGAAGCCGACGTCAGGAAGGTCCAGTTCCGACGCAAGCGGACGTTCGACGCCGGCGCGACGCCGGGGCTCGACGACTTCGAGCGCCCCGAACTCAAGTCCGTCTCAGATGCGCTGGTCGGCGACCTTCAGGACATCTCCGAGCGAAAAGATCGCGAACAGGACCGAATTCAGGAACTCGAGGCCGAACTCGAAAAGAAAGAAACGCGCATCGAGACCTTAGAGGACGAACTGGCCTCGGCTCGTGACGTCTCGAGTGCGGCCAAACAGATGGCCGACGCCTTGCAGAACACCGAGACGGTCCAGTCGCAACTGCCTGGCGGCAGCGAGGACCTGCGCCGACTCCACGAGGAGATCGCAGATCTCGAGGCCGAACGCGACGAGCTGCAAGACCGACTCGAGACACGCGACGACCGAATCGACGCCCTCGAAGACGAACTCGAGTCGCGCGCGGACGAGCTGAGCCGCCTGCGCGATGAAAACGAGCGGTTACGCGAGACCGTCAGCGAACACGAGAGCGCAGACGAGGACGGGACCGATGAGGAAACGACGATCCTGCAGGCCGGCGGTGACGACGTCGAGTTCGGGTACACGCCGGTCGACTGGGACAAGGCGACAGCCAACGCCAGATCGAACGACGACACACCCACGTCCACAGGCGATGAGACGACACGTGTCACCACCGACAGTGAACACGACCTCGCAACGGTCCTCGAGGCGACGGACATTGGCGACCGCGTCGAGCGCGCGTGCGAGGGCTCGCAGTGTTCGCTCGAGACGGCACGTGACGTGCTTGCTGCCCTCGACGAGCGCGGGTCGCTCAAGGCAGCGTCCCTCACAGCAGCAGTCGAGCGGTCGAGGGTCGCGGTCCAGGGGCTCCTCTCGGAGTTGCGGACGGAGGGCGTTCTCGAGCGGACGCCCGATCGGGCGTACGCGCTGAGCGACGACGTACACGCGGCGCTCTCGTCGCCGCCGGCTGCCAGCGAATGAGGTGCTGATCGAGCCGCGAAAGCTTCCGGCTCACTGCTGCAGTCGATCGCCGGCCGCCTCGATCGCTGCCGGCTCGATGCTCTGGTGGACCGGCAGCGTGACGACCTCCTGTGAGAGACGCGTCGCCGTGTCGTAGCCGTCGGCCTCGAATACGGACTCGCGGAGTATCGGCCAGGTGTGTGCACCCACGACGCCACAGTCATGAAGCGCCGCCAGAAACGCGTCCGGATCGCGCGCCCGGACGGGAAACTCGTACGGGCTGATCCCCTCTGACAGCCGCTCGTAGAAGATCGTAATGTCCTCGCGGTCAGCGAACACCTGTTGCCACGTCCGGTAGTTCTCTCGCCGAGCGGCCCGGATCGCGTCCGGATCGGCGGCGTCGGTGACCATCGCTGTGAACTTCGACATCGGCGCTTTTGTGGCCTCGTATCGGGCACCCGGATCGACGGATGACGGATCGTCGGCCCCGTCGTCGAGCATCGACTCGATCGACTGGTAGAGCGGGCCGAGAGCGGTTTCGGCGGCCGACGTCGTGACGAACCGACAGTCGGTGGTCGCGATCCGCTCTGCGCTGCCGGCCAGCGGCGATGGGGAGAACGCCGCTTTGACCTCGTCGGCGACACGGTAGAGGATCGCGCCGTCGGGAACCGGCAGTAGCTTTCGCAACGTCGTGAACCCGAGATCACCGTGCGTCCCGAGCAGCGACCCATCCGCGACGCTGATCGGGCCGTGTGCGTTGTCGTCGATGTGGTAACAGTCGTATTCGTTGGTCAGCGACGCAAGCCGCTCGAGGCCGGGCTGTGGAAACCCGAAATAGTTGACCGACATGACGGCGACCGTGTCGTCGTCGATCCGGCTCTCGAGGTCGGCGAAATCAGGCGCGAGCGTCTCTTCGATGGCGTAGAACCGAGGCTCGAGCCCGAGGTCACGGAACGGTTCGACGACGGCTGGCGAGAGGTAGGCGGGGACGAGAACGTTCTCGCCGGGTTCGACGAGGCCATCGAGGCCGTCCCGGAGCGCGACCTTCCCGGCACCGTAGTAGGTGTAGTCGATGTCAGGGGCGTGCCGGCCGACGAACGCGTCGATTCCCGCATCCCCCGACCGTGAGAGCGACGCGTCGAACACGGAGGGGGTGGCACTGATCATATCTCGAATCGGTGGTGACGAACACCAGTAACGGCGATCATCGACGTAATACGGTATCATCGGACACCTTAGTGATGCGGACGATACTCGCCTGCAATGGGAGACAATCGACCCTTACAGCCACGGCGAGAGACACTGACGCGAACGCTATTCCGACCGTACAGCCAGCCAGTACGAGGTTACAGCCACCCAGCAGTTGCATAACAAAGCCCAATCGACGACATACCGCACCCATGGCAAGTTCGACGGACGAAGAAAACCTTCGTCTGCTCGTCGTGGGGCTCGACGCCGGGTGTCGACCGATACTCGAGCCCCTGTTCGAATCGGGCGAGGTGCCGACCATCCAGCGGCTGTTCGAGTTGGGAACTGCTGGACCCCTCGAGTCGCAGATTCCGCCCTGGACTGCAAGCGCCTGGCCGTCGCTCTACACAGGCAAGAATCCGGGCAAACACGGCGTCTACGATTTCCTCTCGTTCGACGGCTACGACTGGGACGTCGTCAATGCGACTCACGTTCGGGAACGGCCGGTCTGGGAGCTGTTGAGCGAGCACGGCTTTACGAGCGTCGTCGTCAACATGCCCGTGACCCATCCCGCCCGGGCGTTCGACGGGGCGTTGATCCCAGGACTGACCGCGCCCGAGGACCCGGACTGTCACCCCGAAGGGGTCCTCGAGGACGTCAAGCTGGCCTGTGGCGGCGACTACTGGATCTATCCACAGAACAGCCCGGAACCGGAGCAGTCGATCGAGGGCTACGAGCGGACGGTCGAGCTCCGGGGGAAGGCCTTTCGGTACCTCTGTCGGCGAACCGCGCCGGAGTTTGGCTTCCTCCAGTTCCAGCAGACCGATTCAGTGTTTCACGAGCGCCCGGGGGACAAGGAGGCGATCGAAGCAGTGTATCGGGCAGTCGACCGCGAGCTCGAGGAGACGATCGAGCGGACGGACCCCGAGAACGTCCTGCTCGTCAGCGATCACGGCATGGGGAAGGTGACCGGCGACGAGTTCCGTGTCAACGAGTTCCTCCGGACGGAGGGCTACGTCAGCGCCCAGAGTGGGGGCGAAGGGATGCCCGACTGGTCGAAGTCCTGGGAGAACGATCTGCTCGAGGGCTCGGACGCCGGCGACGGTGGCCCGAGCACGCTCGAGCGAGCGATGAATCTGGCCGCAACCGTCGGGATCACGACCCAGCGAGTCGCGAACACGCTCGAGGTCGTCGGGCTGAAAGAACCGATCGGCAAGCGGGTGCCAAACGACATGATCCGGGCGGCGAGCGAGCAGGTCGACTTCCCGAACTCTCGGGCGTACGTCCGCTCGAAGAGCGAACTCGGCGTCCGGATCAACCTCGAGGGGCGCGAGCCAAACGGTCAGGTGCCGGCCGAAGACTACGAGCAGGTCCGCGAGGAGCTCATCGACGAACTGTCGGCGGTTCGGACGCCCGACGGCGAGGCGATGTTCGACGCCGTCGAGCCGCGGGAGACGTACTTCGAGGGACCCTACGTCGAGGAGGCACCCGACATCCTGACCGTCCCGGCGGAGTTCGACAACGCGATCGCCGCGTCGCTTGGAAACGGCCAGTTCGGCGAGCCGATGGAGTCGTGGAACCACAAGCGAACCGGCGTCGTCGCGGCCGCTGGGTCGGCATTTGACGAGTCCGCCGCGCTCACCGAGGCGACGATTTTCGATATCGCGCCGACGATCTGCTCACTGTTTGACATCCCGATCGACGCCGCAATGGACGGTGATCCACTGCCGATCATCGAGGGCAGCACCGAACGATCGTATCCGGCGTACGATCCCGAGCCGATCACGGCGACCGACGATGGGGCCGTCGAAGACCGACTTTCAGATCTGGGCTACCTATGAGCGTCGAGATACGTACCCTCAACCCATACGCCGATGCCGAGGAGTGGAATCGGTACGTCGAACGCTCGGACGACTCGAACCCGTTCTTTCGGGCGGAAGCGCTCCGGTTGCAGGCCGTCGATACCGATACGATACTACACCTGCTTGCAGGGTTCAAAGGTCAGGAAACAGTCGGGATCTTTCCCGTCTTCGAATATACCAAGGGACCGGTAACCGGCGCGTTCTCTCCGGCCCCCCACTCATGGACGACGTATCTCGGCCCAGCCCTGCTAAACGTCGATAAGCTCAAACAGCGCAAGGCCGATCGTCGGATCAAACGGTTCATCGAGGGCTGTCTCGAGTGGATCGACACCGAACTCTCGCCGCTGTATAGCAAGTTCGTCACCGGCACGCTCGACGACGTCCGTCCGTTCGTCTGGAACGACTACGACGTCAAGCCAAGTCACACGTACGTCGTTGACCTCGATGGTTCCGAAGAGGAACTGCTCAATCGGTTCAGTAGCGACGCGCGAAGCAACATCCGAAACGCCGACGAAGACAGCTACACCATCGAGGAGGGGGACACCGACGACGTCGAACGCATCGTCGAGAAGGTCCGTCAGCGCTACGAGAGCCAAGGCCAGCCGTTCCGGTTGAGCGTCGACTTCGCGAGAGGGGTCCACGAACAGCTTCCCGACGGCGCGATCAGACCCTACATCTGTCGCGTCGACGGTGAGTTCCTCGGTGGCATTCTCGTCGTCGAATCGGAACGGACGCGGTATCGATGGCAAGGTGGGGTCAAACCGGACGCCGACGTCGACATCGCGATCAACGACTTACTCGACTGGCACGTCATGCGCGATGGCCTCCACACGGGAATCGAAGAGTACGACCTCGTCGGCGCTGGCGTCCCGAGCATCAACCGATACAAGGCGAAGTTCAACCCGCGGCTCGAGACCCACTACGAGATCACGTCAGGCGCGTTTGGGATCGATTTGCTGGTCGATCAGTATCAGAAACACCGGTAGCGCACGCACTGCAGCCGTTCGATCGTCGAGTGCTGACCGACAGTTCATACGACCGGACAACCGTCAGTGACTACTCGATCGCGTCCCGACGGCTGTTGCCTCGGCGACAGCGTCTCGAGTCCGATCGATGGCTGAGACGGACGAGACGGACGCCTGTCAGTCAGTGCCGGCCGGCCGCGACTCGCACTGCGGTCCCACCGGAACATCGGGACAGCAGACCGTATGAACCGTGTTGTCCGGCAGTATCAATCGTCGATCCGATACTTCGACTGTCGGGCGTCCGCGAGACAGGCGCGACTTGTCACGACACCCTGTTCCTCGAGTCTCCCCAGTGCGTATCGGACGGTTCGGGGACAGAGCCGCGATTCGGCGGCAAGTTCCTCCTGTGTCAGTGGGGCCTCGTACTCGAGGACCTTGTAGACCAGTTTTGCGCTCGGCGGTAGGTCGGCGTCGATCGTCGCCCCGTCACACTCGCCGTGTGAGTCGTCGGCATCGACGACCTCGTCGGAATCCGATTCAGTTGCGCTCATGGGTATCGATTGCTGTGGTCGCCACGTCCGTCGACCGGTTCGGCTGGCAGGACACGAGACGTTCGTATGTCATGTTCAGTCACGTGTATCTGCGTGTGTTACATATACGGCACCGACAGTTCAACGAGACAGGCAGGAGCTAACGGGCGTGTATGCGACCGTTCCAGCACTCGTCGCCGTCTCGAGTCTGCCCCGAATCGGTCGCACAACACTGGCATGGAGCCGATCGAGATGACGGACACCAGTAATCCGCACATAGTAAGGCGGTCGCCCGACTCAGGACCGATATGTTCGGAACCAGTGGCATTCGCGGACGAGTCGGCGACGAGGTGACGGCAGGGCTGGCGCTTTCCGTCGGTCGTGCGGTCGCCTCGGACGGCTACGACCGGGTCGTCGTCGGTCGCGACGTGCGAGACAGCGGCGCGATGCTCGTCGACGCGATCAGCGCGGGACTGGGTGAGTGTGGGGCGGACGTCATCACGGTCGGCGTCGAGGCGACACCGACGGTCGCGCGGTCGATCGAGCGTCTCGAGGCCGACGCGGGGGTCGTGGTGACGGCCTCGCACAACCCGGCGACGGACAACGGGATCAAACTCTGGAATCCCTCGGGGAAGGCGTTCGGTCCTAACCAGCGCGAGGCTATCGAACGACGGATTCGCGAGGACGACTACGAGCTGGCTGCCTGGGACGGCGTCGGCGATCGAACGAGCCACGACGGCGTACAGGACTACCACGCCGACGCACTCAACGCGACAGTCGACATCGCACAGCCACTCAGCGTCATCGTCGATCTCGGCACCGGTGCCGGCGGCGTCACTGCGACGGTACTCGACGAGCTGGGCTGTCAGGTCCGGACGCTTAACGGGCAGGAAGACGGTGCCTTCCCGGGCCGCCCGAGCGAGCCGAACGCGGAGACCCTCGAGACGCTGTCGACGCTAGTCGCAGCGACGGACGCCGACGTGGGGATCGCTCACGACGGCGACGCCGATCGAATGGTCGCCGTCGACGAGACAGGCACCTTCGTCCCGAAAGACGCCTTGCTGGCCCTGTTCGCCCGCGAGACAGCCGGCGACGGAGACCGAATCGCGGCACCAGTCGACACGAGCCTCGCCGTCGACGACGCGCTCGAGGCCGTCGGCGCGTCGGTGACGCGGACACAGGTGGGCGACGTCTACGTCGCCGAACGGACGACAGAGCCGGACGTCGTCTTCGGCGGCGAGCCGAGTGGAGCGTGGATCTGGCCGGATGAAACGCGGTGTCCCGACGGCCCGCTTGCGGCGTGTAAGCTGGTGGAACTCGTCGCCGACCGCGGGCCGCTGTCCGACCTCGTCGCCGAGATCGAGGGATATCCGATCCGACGCACGTCGATCGAAGTGACCGAAAAGGCGGCGGTGATGGCCGACGTCAGCGAGGCGGTGCGCGACCGATACGACGAGATCGATACGCTCGACGGCGTCCGAGTCGAGACCGAAGACGGGTGGTTCCTGCTTCGTGCGAGCGGCACACAGCCGTTGATTCGCGTCACTGCGGAGGCGCGGTCGGCCACCGACGCCGACGCGTTGTTCGAGGACGCACAGGCACTGGTGACCGAAACTGTCACGAGGAGGGCCTAACTGACAGATTTAGTGTGGCCAACGGAGAGCGTGTCATCGGCAAGCGCTAGCAGAGAGACAAGATACTCGAGACGATACTGATAGACACTATCGGGCTTCTTTCGGAATGAAATCCGAGGTCTTCATCTCACGGTACGTCGCGCAGTCGGGACAGGCGTGGACGACGTCACGGTTGTCGCCGAAGACGCGAGCGAACTGTCGAGTCACTTGATTGCCACAGTTGACACATCGGGGGGCAGTCGTTTGCTGGCCGGACGTCATTGGCGTCCACTTCGCGGATGGGTCCGTCGACATCAACAGTCTATACCCATAGCAGGGTATTTACTATAGACCGCATAATCGATACGACCGCCGCTCGAGCGCTGAGTTGGCAACGACTAGCACTCGATCGAAACACTCTGGATATCGTACGTATCAGCGCTTCTCACCCGAGAAATACAATATTACCCTGTCGAAATATCGGATTTCAGGCCGGAATTATGTATTCGTGGTCACATTTTGGGACCCTCGAGCAGCGACGACCACCCTAGTACGTGCGGCCAATTTGGTTTGTAACTATTGTGGGATAGCCGTGCATAGCCGTCCACGCTGTTGCCCGGCGTGATCAGGTATCCCCTTTATCCATCGGTGAATTTCGATCGTAATTGGAAGGGGTGATCGATACCCAGGGAAGCGATGGGATCATCACCGCATGTGATCGTCACAGTACCCCGCCACGTTCGACAGCAGTCGAGTACGGGACCGATGCCGATGCCGAGTGGACTCGAGACTATGGGGGTGGCCTCGCGTCCTGCGGTCTCGAGGACCATACTCGACGCACTCTCCGGTATCTGCGGCGAGCCGTCCGTGGCCGGACGATGTGACGGCCCTCAAGAAGGGCGATCGGAGCAACCGCGTGGCCGACCTATCTTTCTTCAAGGAGAGAATCCCGNNGTCTNACGACCGGGCGTGAATCCGACAACGCTTACACAGTCCCCGTTCGGTAGCAATACGGGTATTTAAGTTCAGTCGAGGTGTAGTATGACANACACCGAGGCGGCACGTCCGCCCACCTAATCGGACAATATCGGGACTCCGAGACCCAGAACGTTCGAGACACTCATCTCGAACCGCTGTGGTGTCTCGGTCACCAAGATAACTCCGAGTCCCCGTGCCGGGCATAGGAGTAACGGCGGTGTGGCCCCGCCATCGGCCCGTCATACCGACGAGTCGTAAACCAGCAAATATCCCAACCCAGCGGTGCGGTGCCGTGGGAAGCCTCGCCGTCGTCGGGCATAGCCCGACTGACTGAGGGATCTTCGATCCCTCTCCGTTTACGGCGAGGAGGAGGTCACTCACTAAAACTTTGAAATAGATGGCGCTCCGGGTACGAGTATCGGCTCCGAGCCCGACGAGTGCACGTCATGCCACGCCAATCGAGACAGCGATACGAAGCGATCTGTGAAGCCTCCCCTGATGCCATCCTCCTCGTCGATCACGATGGTCGGATCACCTACGCGAACGCGCGCGTGACCGATCTGTTTGGATACGAGCCAGCCGACCTCCTCGGTGAGCCGATCGAAATCCTCGTTCCGGAGTCCGTTCAAGACGAACACGTCGCCCAGCGAGACGCGTATATTGCTGACCCGGCGGTTCGTCCGATGGGTGTCAATCTCGAGCTCTCAGGCCAGCGAAAGGACGGCTCGAAATTCCCGGTCGACGTCAGCCTGAGTCCGATCGAGACCGACGGGAACCGCGAGTTCATGGCTGCCGTCCGAGATCTCAGCGAGCAGGAAGCGCTTCGGACGAAGTACCTGACGATCCTCGAGGCAGTGCCGGATGCGGTCCTCGTTGCGGACGCGGAGACGGGCGAGATCATCGAAGCGAACCGGCAGGTAGCCGAGCTCTCGGGATACGAGCCAGCCGAACTCATCGGTGAGCCCCAGACGGTCGTCCACCCGTCGGGGGAAAAAGCGTCTTACCGTGAACTCTTCGAAAACCACGTCGGTGCCGGCCAGTCGATCTTTACGCAGTTTCCGGACGGCTCCGACATCTACGTCGAAACCAAAGACGGCAAACGGGTCCCGGTTGAGATCAACGCCCACGTCTTCGAACTGCAGGAGCGACAGCTGGTTGCGGGGGTTTTCCGGGACGTAACGGCCAGAAAGGAGTACGAGCGACAGCTGCAGGCACTTCACACGGCGACGCGCTGGCTGATGGAGGCCGACGACAGCGAAGAGATCGCACAACTCGTCGCTGATGCTGCGAGTGCGATCCTCGGCTACGAGCACAACGTCGTTCGACTCGCCGACGAAACGTCTCTGCGGGCGGTCGCCGTAACAGAGCAAGCGGAAACGGAGCTAGGTGAGCGGCCGGCGTATCCGGTCGACGGTGACTCACCGGTCAGCCGCGCCTACCGAAGCGGTGAGCCGATCCGGTACGATGACGTTCGATCGCTCGAGGACGACCACGATCGCGGCGAGGCCCACGCTGCGATGTACCTCCCGCTCGGTGACCATGGCGTGATCAGTATCGTCGATCCCGACGCTGGCGCGTTCGACCAGTCGGATGAGGACCTCGCGTTCGTGTTGTCGCTGAACGCCGAAATCGCGCTCAACCGACTCGCGTACGAACGGAACCTCGAGCGCCAGAACGATCGTCTAGACGAGTTCGTGAGCGTCGTCGCCCACGACCTTCGCAATCCCCTGAACGTCGCTCAGGGCCTCATTGCGACCGCACAAACCGAATCCGACCTCGATCACTTGGACGACCTCGACGACGTCCTCGACCGGATGGCGGGGATCATCGACGACGTGTTGACGATGGCTCGGTGTGGGTACGATCTCGAGTCGATCGACGCGCTCGCGTTCGGTGACGTCGTCACGTCTTGTTGGGACACCGTCGCGACTGCCGATGCCTCGCTCGAGATCGAAGCCGATGGCCAGTTGTTCGCCGATAGAAGCCGTATCCGGAACCTGTTCGAGAACCTGTTTCGAAACTCCGTCGAGCACGGCTCGACGAGCCCTGCCTCGAACGCTCGGCAGGACGCC
>JGI12447J12854_1000274_pt1 | contig 16335 bp, 11 predicted proteins | sample A23P2SouthBayCA_2_FD_12854 | JGI IMG/M metagenome (IMG submission 12854)
CGGCAGGATCAACCGGAATGTAATGCTCTTCCCCAGCAAAGCTGGGGGAGTTGGCGGTGAATGTTAAGATACACTCACACATGGGTCCACACGTTCGCTGACGCAGATCGAATAACCGATCGGGCGTCACCGAACTACCAAGGCTAACATCAGATCCCATCTGTACGGCGGACCGCAGGGGTAGGATCCTCATTTCCTTCCGGACGTATTCATAAGCCATCGGGGGTACATAACCCCTTCGGACCCGAACCGTCCGAGACGAGATGACGGACCGGATTGAACGGCCCGTCGATCACGCGTTCTTCGCGTTTACACCCAACCACCCTGAGACATATAAGGGCGTCGGATCGCATCCACGCCGGAAACCGTAGCCGGCGTGGGTGTGTGCGATCACAACTGAATGCCCTGCCACATATAAGGCCACTGGATCGTCACGATCGGAAACCGATCGTGACACAGCCAGTAGCCTGAGCTGTGACAGCCGTCGAGTTGAATCAACGACCGTCTCGAGAGTGGGGGTATAATCCAACCTCCGTGCCGGGAAACGGCCGGAGGGGACGTGGCGGCGTGGGCCACGTCGTTCGCATTCATATCGAGTGCCGGGTGTATATATAAGGCCGTCGAACGAGACCGGGACCAGAATCCAGTTGCATGGCACATCTTTCTACGAGGATAGCATGCCAGAGACTAGTGGCCAGACGGACAACTCAGAGCTCGAGTCAGCACAGCGAAACTGTCACGCGGGCGGAGGTCGGCCGATCATCCCGCCCTCGAAGGCATGGTCTGGCCGGATGATACCCGCGTGTGTCCTACTCGATGTCCCATGCGCAAGAAGGTATCGCGTTGCGGGCCGTCAAATGGGGGACGCATCGATGCCGATAAACCACACGCGTTGTAAGAGAAAGACGAATGGTCCGGGACCCGTTCGCTTCGGAGTCGACACCGTCCGCAGCGGAGATCTGCGCTGCGCTGGACGATCCCGACTGCCGTGAGATTATCCAAAATCTCGAGGAGCCAATGACGGCGTCCGAGCTAACGAAGCGATGTGAGATCCCGCAGTCGACGCTGTACCGAAAGTTGGAGCTGTTGACCGAGGCGACGCTGCTCGAGGAGTCGACGGAGATTCGACAGGATGGGCATCACGCGAGCAAGTATTCGATCGCGTTCGACGAGATATCATTCGGATTGGACGATGACCTGTCGCTGTCAGTTCAGATCGACCGGCCGGCGCAGACGGCGGACGAGCGGCTTGCGGACCTGTGGTCGGAGGTGCGAAAAGAAACATGAATCCGCTTCTTGCCGGACCGGTAGAGATGACACTCGCGCTCGCGCTCGTCAAGACGCTCGTTCTTATCGTCGGCAGCGTAATCACGTATTTTTCGTTCAAGGCGTACCGACGGACCAGACAGCGAGCACTCGGCTGTCTCACGCTCGGGTTCGGCCTCGTAACGCTCGGGTTCGTCCTTGCCGGGATGCTATACGAGTTGCTCGAGGTGCACCTCGTGACGGGGATTCTCCTCGAGAGCCTACTCGTGTTGGCTGGCTTCCTAGTGATCGCGTATTCGCTGTACGTCCAGTAGAGAAAGATCCACGGGTTATCGGTTCAGCGTGTGGATCGCGTGTCCGAGTGCGTTTTCGGCTGCTTCCATCACAGACTCCGAGAGGGTCGGATGGGCGTGGACCGTCGCGGCGACGTCCTCGAGGGTCGCCCCGAGTTCGATCGCGAGCCCGAGTTCGGCGATCAGTTCCGAGGCTTCGGGGCCAACGATCGATGCACCCAGCACGTAGCCATCCGCGTCGTCGGCGACGATTTTAACGAACCCGTCAGCGTCGCCGGTTGTCAGTGCACGGCCGCTTGCGCGGAACGGGAACTGACCGATGACAGTCTCGAAGCCAGCATCTTCGGCCTCGGTTTCCGTCATTCCGACGGTCCCAATTTCGGGGTCGGTAAAGACGACGGCGGGCATCGCCTGGTGGTCGATGGCCGTCGGTTCGTCGGCGATCACTTCGGCGGCGACTTTCCCTTCCATACTCCCTTTGTGTGCGAGCATCGGCTCGCCAGCGACATCGCCGACAGCAAAGATGTGACTGGCGTTTGTACGTGCGCGCGAGTCAGTGTCGATGAAACCACGATCATCTGTCTCGACGCCGGCATCTTCGAGAGCAAGCGTGTCCGAGACCGGCTCGCGGCCGACGGCTACCAGCACGTGGTCGGTATCGAGCGTGAGCTGGTCGCCGGCAGCCTGTCCGCCACCATCCGTGGCAGCTGGTTCGGCGATCACACGGATTCCGTCCGCATCGCGGTCGCGCCACTCCGTGGCAGTGTAGCCGAATTCGAAATCGATACCTAGTTCCTTCGCCCGCTTCTTGACTGGCCGTTTGAGGTCGTCGTCGTACCCGGGAAGAATCGAATCGAGCATCTCGAGGACGGTCACGTCGGTTCCTAGTTTGGCGAAGACGCTGGCGAGTTCCATCCCGATGTAGCCGGCCCCAACGATGACCAGCGAGTCGGGGACAGCGTCAATTGCGAGGGCCTGTCTCGAGTCGAGGACGGGCTCGTCGGCGAACTCGAAGTTCGGGATTTCGATGGGACGCGAGCCAGTCGCGACGATCGCGTGTTCGAACTCGAGGGTCTCCGAGCCCTGGCCCTCGCCGCTGTGGGAGACGCGGACGGTCTGATCGTCGACGAAGCGGGCGGTCCCCTCGAGCAGCGTTACCTGGTTTGCCTTGCAGAGTTTCTCGACGCCGCTCGTGAGTTGGTCGACGACGCCGTCTTTCCACTCGATCATTCCGGCGAGGTCGATCGCGGGATCGGCGTGAATTCCCATTTCCTCGGCAGTGGCGGCCTCGTGAGCGAGATCAGTGGCGGTAATCAACGCTTTCGAGGGGATACAACCGTAGTTCAGACAGGTGCCACCGTAGGCGTCTTTCTCGACGAGTGTAACATCGATATCGAGCTGTCCGGCACGAATCGCGGCCACGTAGCCGGCAGGGCCTGCGCCGATAACCAGTACATCTGTGCCAGTAGTAACGTCTCCAACGACCATTACGCAGTGTAACGGGCCGGAGGATAGTGTATGTGTTCCTCGTCAACATACAGAAATTAGACAGAATCGACCGACCGTTGTCACACCACGGACCGGAGCGGGCAATATTTCGGACCCGCTCAGTCGACAAGGACCGTGTCCTCGCCGAGCGTCGTTGCGCCGAGTGAGAACTCCCGCGTCGTCAATCGGCTATTGAGCCCAAGAAAGGTCGCACCGTCGAGACGAAGTCCGTCGTCGAGTTCGACGACGGCTGCGCCGACGTGGGCCGGTTTCTCCGACGTGACGATTGACTCGACCGTGGCCCGCTCGCCAGCAGTTTCGAACGGCCCACAGAACACGGCAAACGACCGTGGCCCTGTAGGGAGCGGATACTGGCGACGCACCGACTCACGGTCAATACAGTCGAGATCGTCGCCGTCGAGAAAGAACAGCCGGTGATCAGAGAGTGTCTCGGTGCTCGTCCGATCACCGCCGTCAGTCGTCGCCGTCGATGACGCCGGGTCGTTCACATCCGACGACGCGGCGTGGCGAAGATAGAGTTCGAGCAGCGATCGAAGGCCCGCTTTCGTGCCACGGCGTTTGTACAGTTCCGGTGCTCGAGAGAGCAGTTCTCGACGCGCGGCTTCTGGCCACCCGTCGTCGGGATCGAGTGCGAGCCACTGCTCGAGCCACGAAAGGGCATCGCTCGGCACGGCGTGAGGGTCGAAATAGCGGCTGATCCGTTCGATCTCCGTCTCGATATCGGCGAAAATCGATTCGAACACGGAGAGGTACTGGGTCAAGAACGCAGCCGAGCGATCGTTCTCCTGATACAGTTCCGGGAGATAGCGGAGATACGACTGACGCGGACAGAACGCCGTAACTGAATCGACGCGCGGCGACGACTGGGGACTTCCCTCGAGTTCGAGCGCGACGAACAGGTACCGACCGACGGCGTTGCGTAATAGGATATCGTCTGGAGCGACCGAATCGGCAGTCGTCCAGTCAGCGTCGGCGTGTGCTGCCAGCGTCTCGGTCGCCGCGTCTTGCCACGCCTGCACGTCCGACCGGGAGTAATCCGAGAGCGTCGACGCGACCTGAGCAGGATCACTGCTGGCAAGGTCCCAGACGGACGTGATCTGCAGTTCGCACAGGGCGTCGATGGCATCGGTCGGAACGATCTCGAGGTCATCTAGCCCGCTGTCGAAGGGGACTGGACGGTTCGTCGCGACGTAGCGAACTCGAACCTGCGTACTCGCGGTCGTCTGGGCACGTTCAAGCGCAAGGCGGTGCCACTCGGTATCGTCCGTACCGGAGTCGTATCGAGTGACCGCAGTGCCGAGGGCGCGGTCCTGTCGTGGGTGGCGTGCATGCTGGCGTCGTTTGCGGAGCAGCCGACCGTGCCCGTTCGGACCGGTAGCTGCGTAGATCAGCCGGCCGTTGGATGAGAGCGAGCGTGCGACGAGTGTGCGACACGGGCGCTCGAGCCGGTAGCGCTCGTGAAACGATTTCGACTCGGGATCCCGTTCGAACAGTGCTTGACAGCCATTCTCAAGGCGACCGGTGACGAAGAGCGTGTCATCGACCAGCGACAGCGCGGTCGGCACGAACGGACCGGCAGCTGCAACGAACGCGTCGTTCGTGAGCGGGAACTGTTCGTCGTGGTGATCGTCTGCGCCGCCGAAGGATCGAATGACCGGCTCGCTGTCGGTGCGATCGAGTACGTATCCCCGGCCGTCGGCGTCGACGGTGAAATCAGCCGGGTTGACGAGAGCCGTGCTATGCGTGCGACGGCTGATATCAGGTCCGGTATCCAGCCCGACGGTTCGGATCCGGCCGACGCCATCGAGAAGAGAGAGGGTTTCGTTTGCATGGGCGATCCGGATCGGGTCTGTTACGTTCGTCTCGATCGTCCTGATCGGCCGCTGGAGCCGGGCTGAAAGGACGGTGACGGAGCCGTCGGTACCGTCCGTGACGAAGATCCGATCGCCGTCGACACAGAGCGCACAGGGAGTCGCGACGATCCCGTCGGAGCGGTCCCAGAGACGGTGCGTGCAGTCCGACGTTGGATCGTATCGAGAGAGCGATCCTGACGAGCGAAGCGTGTACAGGTTCCCGCTCGAGTCGATCGCCACGTCGACGACGTCCGCCGCGATCATCGACCGATCGATAGCAGTCGTCGTCGCGAGTTCGATACCGCCGTCACGGACATCGATATTCCGACCGATCCACTCCTGCCAGTCAGCGGTACTCGTCGTCGTCGCGTACGAGAAGTCCACGCGTTATTCACCCCCAGTGGCCGTGTCAGGCCGATTCGAAAGGGACGTCGTCACGTCTTCGACGGCGAACAGCGCAGTGTCGTCGATACGGACGGCACCATCGTCGATCGTCGCACCGCCGTGGGCAGTGATCGCGACCTCGTCGATCCGGTCGATCACGTCCAGTTCCGCAAGCACCTCGACCAGATCGGAGCGGTGTAACGTGTGGCCAAAGGGCCACCCGTCGCCCCCATTGCCCGTCAGCGGATGGACGAACTCTTCGATGGCCGTCCGAACAGCGGCGTCGTGGCCGCTGCCGGCGTATCGATCCCTGGCACGTCCAGTAATCTCGATTTCGAGGCCGACGTACTGAGGGCCAGTTACGCACACGCGATCGCTCAGCAGTTTTCGTTCCGAAACGTGCTGGCGAACGGCACGGATGAATCCCTCGCTCGGTTCCGGCGCGCCGACATCGGGCGGTGCAAAGGGGACGACGACGATAGTGATCTCGTCGTCCGCAACGAGTACGTTCGTCCGACTGATCCGGAGTCCAGGCGTCTGCGCCGCAATCGAGCGATAATCGTCGGCAGTGACTGCCCGGGACGGGATCCGGCGAGCGCGTCGAACGCGGGCAAGCGCGTCGTCGACCGTCTCCCCGTCAGTGCCGCCAGTCGCCGCCGCCAGTGGTTCGACATCGATATCAGCGCTATCGGCTGGGCCGTCGATCGAGACGGTCGGATCGGAGACGTGCCAGACGGCGGTCGCCGGGACGTTTCCCGCCACGCCGCCACCGGCGACGTAGTCGGCGACGACGGAGGCGTCGGCAGGTGGAACGCGACCCCTGATTCCGTCGCCGAACGTGACGGTTCCGTCCTCCCGATCGAGGATGAAATGGTTATCGTCGGGACTGGACGCATCGAAGTCCGGAACCTCGTGCCACCGGTTGCCGTCGACGAATACCGTCGCAGAAAGCACTGGCGACCGCTCGAAGGCGTAGGTCCGTCCATCGAGTGCCGGCGCATCGTCGAGGCGATCGACAGCCGTCAGTTCCTCGTCGGTCACCGACAGGCGGTGGCTCACCGAGACGACGTTCGGTTCGATGGCGTCGAACTGCGGCGGGATTTCGTATCCAGCCGTCTCGAGACGACACCGAAGCCACGTCCGTACCGACGAGTGGCTGTCAACCGGTCGCTCGAGGGTGTCAGTGTCGCTCCCGGTCACCGATCGATCGTCGGGCAGCGCCAGCGTGAGCTGGCCGCCCCGATAGAACGCGTTCGTCTCATCGGTCTCAACCGCGAGCCGACGCCACGCGTCGTCGTCTTCGTGGCGGTACTCCCAGACCGGGTCGACAGAGGGGGTAAACGACGGCTCGCTCGATCCGTGTGTCGCCGGCTCGGGCAAGTCCGCGTCGTGATAGCGAACGGTCAGGGTCATCGTTCGTGCGTGAGCGAACGGATCGGTGTCGAATCCCAGATAGAACATGTCTCCGGCGGCAGGGTCGTCGCCGAACGCGCGGTAGAACATCCCTTCAGTCCGGTTTGCATGCGTGTTATCGGTTTTCCCAGCGTCGGTTACTGTCAGCACAGACTCGAGTGTCGCGGCCGTCAGCGTAACCGGGTGATCAGTTTCGAACCAGTAGCTGGCATCGGCGTCGTCGGCGTCAGTGGCCGAAAGCCGCATCCCGGCTGGGACGTGCGCCCACGCAGTCTCGGCTGGTAGCTGTAACCGGAGCCGCGTTGACGCCGGCGTCGGCGGCCGTCGGCGCTCGCCCAGCAAGGAAAGATATTTCTCGCGGTGATCGTCCGTGACTCTGTCGAGTTGGTAGATGTATGTTTCCGTCAGCCAGGCCAATACCTCGAGGATCGCGATACCGGGGTCGTGCGGGTTGAGGTCGGTCCACTCCTCGGCGTAGGCCGGAATCAGGTTCGTCGCCTCGGTCAGAATCTCCTCGTAGGTTCTGTCGTCGAGTTCCGGAATGTCAATGCCCACGGTGATCACCCCCGAAAACGTGATGATTGGGAGCGCGATTCAGTCCCCGTGTCCACGCTCGGCGACTCGATTGGATCATGAATGCTCCCCTCCCGTCATCGAGACGATCACCTCGTGAGTGCCGCTACAGACGAGCGCGTCCGGTGGAAGCGATGCCGCCGCCTCGCGTCTGGATCGTGACGTGACGTCGCCATCGACCTCGACCGTCACACTGAGGTCGGCCACAGCATCGACATATTTGATATCAGTAACGACATCGGTAAGCACATCCACAGACGGCTTCGCACCGAAGGACCATCCCTCGCCACCGTTTCCGTCAAGCGGATGCAAGAACTCGTCGAGTCGCCGTTCGACAGCCGCTTTGAGAAGCGAGATGCTCGTGGCATCTGCCATAGACAGGGAGACAGAGACCGACACTTCGGCGTACGTCGGGCCGCGGACGATGATCCGAGACGCATCGGATTCAACGAGCGACGCGGGTGCGCGCTCGCGTACCGTCTCACGAACCCGTTGCTCGAGTTCCATCGATGGCATCGGTTTCCCTCGTCGTGTTTGTGGAACGATTAGTAGGACGACATCGCCGTTGTCAGTGGCACCACACGGGTTGCAGGCGACTTTCGCTAGTTCTCGAAACGCCGCAGTGGCTATCTGCTCGTAGTCCGACGGGGTGACCGCCCGGCCCCGGTGTTTGAGCTGGGTTGTGGTACGGGACACGAGCGCATCTCTGGGTTCGGTGTCGGCTCCACCGTCTGCCGGCTTCGGGTTCGAGACGTCCTCGACCAGCGAGATCGAACTCGTGAGCTCAGTGATCGTGTCGGCCGCAACGTTCCCGTCTCGGCCACCGCCAGTCGTATATGTTGCAGTAATATTTTTCTGTCCGGACGGTGGGATCCGTCCCCCGTTCCCATCCCCGAAGCTGACGGTTCCATCGATCTTGTCGACGACGTAGTGTCGATCCGTCGGCCCAGAGTCTAGCATGTCCGAGACCTGTTGCCAGCGAACCCACCACTCCGTCACGTCACCGCTTGCGTCAGTGACGCGCTGAACGTCTTCAGGACGCTCGGCGAGGAGGTCACGTCGCTCGCTGGTTGACAGCGTTTCGAACTCGTCGACCCACACGTCGATGTCGATGACTGGCGCGTGGGCACACGCAAACGACTGGTCGTGTGATCCGTCACTCGAGCCGAGGACCTCGTCTTCGATCGTTCGGGTGTTGAAAGCCCACTGTGTGTTCGGATACAGCCCCTCGAGGGTTGGTGGAGCCGTCGCCCGATGACGCAGCCGCTCAGTCTCACTAGTCGATCGTGCAGACTGCGAGTCGGCGTCGAAAGACAGATCGAATTCGTCTTGTGTGACGCGGACCCGGATCCAGTGGCGCTGTCGGCCGAATAAATCGAACGCGGTCGTCGGTTCGGGAAACGTTAGCCTGACCATGCCACGTTCGGTCAAGCCACCAGTCCGGTCTTGCACCGTGAGTTTCGACCAGTCGCCTTCGTCGGGATCGACACAGTACTCCCAGCGCATGCCGGGATCGAACGAACGCGGATACGTGCTGTCCTCGATCGGGATGAAAACGGAGAGCGGTCCATCACGAAGCGTCTCATCGAAACCGAGGTACAGCGTCTGCGTCTCATCGGGCAGTTTCACAAACGGTGTCAGTGGACCGTCGTGTTCTGGAGACACACTGTTTATAGACGCGTTGTTCTTCGTTCGGATCGTCTCGAACGATTGTCGACTGCAGTCGTAGTGGATCGACACACCGCCAAAGTGCGGCGAGTTGGGCGAGTTACCGAGCGATCCGTGTGCGCCAGCATCGGTGATACCGAAGGATGGCTGGCCGTAGTTCCCACGGACCAGTCGAGCGCGAATCCAGACGTTTTCGTGGCCGGACACCGCCGTTGGCTCGATATCTGTGGGGACCGAAAAGCGAACACGACCGGCCGTTCGCAAATCGTTCGTCTCATCTGTGAGGACGGGCAGGCGACTCCAGCCGCTGCCGGTCCAGTATTCCCAGGAGAGTTCCGGCGGCCCATCGAGTGCTCCGACGCCCTGAGTTGAGGATACATCCCCGTCATGGTCGTTGGCACCGACGTTGACTCCCTCGGTGGCGTCGGGATCCGCCACGGTATCGATCCCGCCCGCATCGGGGTCGGCAGGCGGCTCGAACTGCAGTTCAACGATGCCGTCTCGTTTGGTAAACGCCTCCTCGGACGCGACGTAGAACGTCGCAGGGGGATGTGGCAATCGTCCGAGTGGCCGAACATCACCCTCGTCCGTCGAAAGCGGCACGTCGTTCGACAGCAAGCGATCAGGAGCGAGTCCGTCCTCACGCGTGTCGCGACCGACGCTGGCCGAGATCGATTGGAGGCGTATCGAGAACGGCTCGGAAAGGGGTCCGTCGCCGTCGATTCGGCAGCGAAGCCAGCGACTCTCGACGCCGTCGATGGTGTGGCGAACCGTCTCCCCGGGGAGCCGAAATCGCAGTTCGACTCGATCGTCGTCCAACCGTGACGACGACCCTGACTGCAGTTGCTTCTGGAGCGTGTCGAGTCCGGGTTCGTCATCGGCCGACGTGTGGCAACTCCATGGCTCGAGTGGCTGCCACCCGATTGTCCCGTCGTCGGCTTCGCCGTAGTACTCCCAGGCGAGTTCGGTCTCGAGAACAGACCTGTCGACGGTCGTCTCGGCCGTTATCGTGAGCGGAGAGCCGGCCACGAGAGTGAGGAGGTCGTCGTGAGCCAGATACAGGACGTGTTCCTGTACGTTCTCGCCGGAGAACAGTTCGACGGGGTTAGCGCCAGTTCGGAGCTCGCTGTGGTCGACGATCCGATCCGCGGACGGATCGATCGCAATCACGTCCGTCAGCGACGCGCCGGTCGCCTCGAACCCGCCATCCTGTGGGAGTTCGAAGAGTTGTGTCGGTCCGTCGTTCGGTTCCGCAGCTGCTTGCGTCCCACCAGGGATCGCAACGTTTCGATCGATGTCGGTCGACACCTCGAACGTCACCGGGAGCCGCGCGGCCTGTGGCGGCCGTCTATCGAACCCGAGCGCGTCGAGGAACGCAAGCCGGTGTTTTGCAGGCACGTCGTTCAACCGCCGGATCACGTCCTCGCCGAGTTGGGAGAAGATTCGCAACAGAACCGTCGCATTGTCGTCCGTCGACGGATCCCACGACTCAGTGTACTGTGCTGCGAGGTCCTGTAGTTCGGTATACAACGCCTCTCGGTCCCTGTCGTCGACGACCGGTCGTTGGCTCATCCATCACCCTCCGTGATGTAGAACGGATACACCATATTCGAGAGGCTATTGGTCGTTCGTACTCGGTACTCGATCTCGATGTGGACCACGGTCGGCTTTTTATCGTCCAGTCGTGCGTCGATGTCTTCGATATCGATTCTGGGCTCCCACTGGACGAGCGCTTCACGAACACTGCTTTCGATGAGATTCAGTGTTGCTGGCGTCACGGCCGAAAACACGTGGTCGTGAATTGCACAGCCGAATTCGGGTCGCATCACCCGCTCACCTTTGGCGGTTCCGAGAATAATGCGGATCGCATCTCGGATATCGTCCTCGGCGTCGGCGGTCCGAACCGCGCCTCGAGAGTCCGTCTCCACTGGAAACGCCCAGCCTGTTCCGAGAAATGCATCCGACATGGATCAGCCGATCAGAACTGTTTGACACCCGCTCGCGATCGTATTCGGCGGGCCGCTTTCGACGATGGTATCGCCCATTCGCGCGGCGGGCATCCCGTTGATCAACACGCTTGTACTCCCCTTCGAGACGGTGCCGCCCACGTGGGGAACGGTCCCCGTGACGAGCGGACACGTGTGGACGTCCACCAGCGCCCGCCATGCGGGTCGCTTCCCGATCACGACATTCGGACTGGCAGTCCCAGTAAGTGGTGTCCCGTGTGCCGTCTGATCGCCGAGCCTTGCTGCAGGTTTCATACTCGCCTTATCTAATTCAATTTGACCAAACTACCTTTAATTTTTACTATACCAGTCCCATCGACGTCGATCATCGATCCGGAGAGCGAGAGTTTCGCCTTACTGTCGATATCTATCGGTCCGTTCCCCGAAATCGTGAGTCCCTTCGTTCCGGAGAGCTCTATCGAGTTTCCATCGAGAGCAATCGTCGATGCCGACAGCGAGAGTTCCGATTTCGCATCGATCTCGACTGTCCCGTTTTCCGAATCGAGCGTGATACTGTTGTCGGCGTTCTCGTCACTGATCCGGATCGTCTCGGACGTCCCCGAATCGTCGATCACGATCTCGTTGCCGTCAGTCGTCCGAATCGTGATACTGCCGTCGTCGGCGTCGTCGAACGCGATGGCGTGATCGCTACGGGACCGTATCTCGCGGATGTCGTTTTTGCCATCGGCGTTCGTCTGCGGTGGTTTCTGCGTGCCGTTCCACAGCGCACCGATGACGAACGGTCTGTGAATGTCGCCGTTCTCGAAGGCGACGAGCACTTCGTCGTCGATCTCCGGCAGAAAGTAGGTCCCGTACTCGGTGCCTGCCATCTCGGTCGCGATCCGGGCCCAGTGGCTCTCGTCGTCGGCCTCACGCCACGGGAACCGAAGCTTCACCCGACCGAGGTCCTTCGGGTCCTCGTTGTCCGTCACGATCCCGACGGCAACGCCGCGGATGCCGCCGTCGTCCGTGCTACCGCCGTCGATGAACCCGGTGGGTCTCATGAAGATACCTCCGTTACGTCGAACGACGTTCGATAGCCAGCGCTTCCCATCCGGTGGGTCGCAGCGGTTACGTAGTAGTCCGACGAGAAACGCTCGCCCAGTTCCTCGAGTCGGATGACGGCACCGGCCCTGATCGCTGGCGTGCCGTCGGCTTCACCGTGGCCGGTGATGACGCTGTCGGAGGATCGGTTCAGCTTCGTTTCGGCGACTCGCTTTGCTTCGTTCCGTGACATCGCTTGAACTCGAAACACTTCCTTGTAGTTCGCGTTCGGGCTGCCAGCGGTGGCAACGATCTCCGATTTGTTCTGGCCGTCCCAACTCCGAACCTCGACTTCGTCGACCTGCGTTCGTTGCGTGATCTCCGCATAGAAATCGTGGAGTGCCTCGCCGTACCACAGTTCGGTGACCGGCTCGTCATCCTCGGCTTTCGCCGAGTGAGGCCGAAACCGGACGGTATCCCGTTCGGCGTAGAACTCGAATCCGTAGGTCTCGGCGAGCTGCTGGACGAACCGGTAATCGCTTTGTCCGTCCTGGATCAGCGTTTTGCGGTTGATCGACGCGTCCGAGACGTCGACCGTCGAAAACGAGTACGACGATAGCACGTCCGAGACGGCTTCGCCGACGGTCGTCTCCGTCCACGAATTCGAACCCGTTCCCTGCATGAGTTCCCAGAGCAGCCCGTAGCCGGAGACCGTAACTGACGGTCCCCGATCGGTCGTGAATTCGGCGTTGATCGACCGAATCGAACCAGTCAACAGTGGTGTGAGGGTTCCGTCGCCGCCATATCCCATCGCGATTTCGATGCCCGTCCCGATCGCAAAATCGTCCCACGTTAGCCCGCTGAACTTGCCGAGTTCCTCGTCGAACGGGAAGTTGAGGGTGAACGAAAACCGGTCTGCGCCATCGAGCGTCGTCTCGACGACGAGATCTGCGATTCGACCGCCCGGCTCCTGAAACGTCGTGTCGCCGACATCGACCCTGAACCGCGGCGAGTAGCGTGGCTGAATGCTCGTTCCAGTCTGCATAGCTACAATGGCGGTAGCTCGAGCGTGTCGCCCGTCTCGATCGCACGGGGATCCTCGATATCGTTGTGGTTCGCGATGGTCCGCCAGTGTGCGGCGTCGCCGTACTCCTCGGCAGCGATCAACCAGAGAGTGTCGCCGTCAGTGACCGTCCAGACCTTGGTTTTGTCCGTCGACTCCGGCGACACCTCCGACTTGTGGTAATCGGCCGTCTTGTATTCTTTAAACACGACGTTCACTCGAGCGCGGATGGGAACGCCACTCGGGAGGAACTTCGTGAACTGTTTGTTCGCCCGCTGGAGCAACGCCGTGAAATCGATCCCGTCGCCCCAGACGAACCGACACACCGGCGGCGCGTGTAACTCCCCGTCGACCGACAGGAGCGTATCGATGTATTGTGTGTATCGCTCGCGGACGTCCACCTGCTTCATGTCTGGTGACCCCTTTGAATCCAGTTCGTCGGTTGTGTCGAAAAACAGTTCCATCGACAGTGTTTCAGCGTTCCCATCGACGAACTGCATAATCGACGCTCCCGACCCAGTCGCCTTGAGTTCGCCGTAGTTGACGCTCTTTTCGAGCGTGTAGGCGTTCGGGTTGAACGCACACTCGATCGTTTCACCACGCTGTTTCCCGTTGACGATCATGAGTTGGGCTTTTTCGAGTGTCCCGCTCCGGCCACTCATCTACAGTCCCCTCCGATCGCGCTCGATTCTGAGTTTCCGCTCGAGTTTTCGGTAGAGTTCCTGAACAGCACGGTCGACATCGGCGTCGAAACGCGGGTCAGTTCCCGCTGGCACGTCGACACCGTCGAAGCGGTGCCGGCGGTGGCGAGCCGAGTCAGGAGTGGAGTCGACCGGTGGCTCCGGCCGTCGGATCGACGATTGTCGCTTCTCGCCCGACCACGGTCGCCCGTCGTCACGACTACCCGATTGCCCACGAGAGGCCGGGCCCGAATTTGGATCGGTATCCGACCGGAACGCTGCTTGCGTTCGATCGCTATCGTCACCGGTTCGCGCCGGCGCTTCGTGTTCCGGTTCCCAATGCCGTTGTCGGTCCTGCCGACGCTCACGACTGGAACGCCGTGGGCGGGGGCCACGAGAGGAGCCAGTCGATGCGACTGACGGATCCGACACATCGTCGGTCGGCCGATGCGAACTGCCCCGATCGACGGATGGCGTGTCCGCATTTGCCGTGGTTCGGTACGTCAGAGAAGGTCGTTTTGCTCCTGCGTTCGTTCGTCGCCCAGTTTCCATCCTGGTTTCATCTATTGATTCAATCCTATTATTTATTGTTCTATTATCTTTTGCTTCGTTATATTCGTCCCGCTGCCTTCGTGACGGCGAATCTAGTGCAGTCACGGACGATTCCGATCCGTGCGCTCGAGGATGATGGACAAGCGGCGAGACCCCAAAACGATCGTGCTCGAGTCGAGTTCCGTCGAGCGATCGATTCGTCACGGATTGTGCCATCGACGAGCGTCGCCGCAGACGGCGACTGGGCTGAAACCGCCGCTTTCTGAAGCGGGTCGCGCTCGCGACCGGCAGACGGCGCTGCGGAGCCGGAACCGAGTCGGCAGTATCGATACTGAGGCGGCCATCGGTTTCGTCGACGGTGGCCTCGACATGGTCTGTCGAGGAGGGCGCTCCGAGTTGATCCGCCTGAGACGCGGTGGGGACGCGAGAAGTCGTCGTCGCCGGGGCCGAACGCGAGGGCAGGGTGGTCGTCTGAACGAAATGAGAAGACGGTGTCCGACTACCGTACTCGACCCACGAGAGGTCGCGTGACTGCACGACAGGGCCACCCAGTTCTGGCGTCGACCGATCAGCACGCATACGACCCCTGTCGCCAGCGGGTCGGCGTCGGTGCAGACTCGTCGCCACGATCGGCCCCGAACGAGCCGTTCGAGTGAGGCTCACAGCGACACGAGACGGGGAGCCGGTAGACCGCGCCGACGAGATCGGTGCCGTTTCGCTCTGCAGGGCTCGATTCCGATCGTCGACACCGGTCGACCGAGTCCCACGACCGTCTCGAATTCCCATCCCAGTCACGGCGGGTGGATCCGACCGTGGTCCTCTCCTCGGCGGCGCAGTCGAATCGGAGGTCGGATCGATGGCGTGGAACGCGCTCGAGACGGTTTCTGCTGGACCGTTATCAACCGATACTCGTGTCTCACCACGCTGTGTGTGCTGTGTCCACGACGAGTGCTGTCGCCGCGTCGTCGCGTTGGTCCCAACGAAGAGTGGTCGACCGTCCCGGATCAGGTTGCGCCCGTTTCGACCATGCTCGCTCGATACGTATCCGTGATGCGAGACAGACGGTTCCCAGGACGTCCCTGCGCTCGATCGTGGTCTCGCGACGGGTTGTCTCTCACTCGAGACCGGTTGTCTTGAACCGGCTGTCAACATCGACGGTGTGATCACCGTGACCGCCGACGGTGTCATCCTGTCGGGCAACTTAGAATGCGATCGACCATCAGGAAGCGTTCGGAGCACTGGCATCCGGTCGCTCGAGTCAGGTGCGGTTCCAGCCGATCGGTCGTGCTGAACGGGTAGCTTGCCGAATGCACCGCCGCGATCGAAGTGGTTCGCCTCGTCGGACCCACGGATCTCAGAGACGACATTCGTGGAGCCACCGCTAACAGTCCTGTCCCTGACTCGGTTGGCAGCAACTCGCGTCCGGGACACGGTATCGGGCGTGTTTACGTGCAGAGACCGAACCGGTGGTACCACGGTTTCCGGCGGACCAGCCACAGTCTCGTCGGTAAACCCCGGTTCGCGTCGGAAGCGGCCAGTTCGCCCGGATCGCTGGATCGGTGAACGTGCCACTCGCGACACCGACAGATACCGACCCGAGCGGAGAACGGCATCGTTACTGTGGGGCACCCGTTCGATTGCCCCATCGTTGCTGTGGGACTTCCGTTCGATTGCCGTACTGAACGCACGCGTGAGGACGCGGCGCGAACCGAGATGTGACAGTACTCGAGTGGAACGCGGAGCGTCGACCTGTACCGACCACACCGTTGACCGTCGCAGTCCTTGTGGCCGACGTCGCTCAACCGGAGACGGACCTCGTGCAGTGGCGTCCAAGTCCGTTCTCACGGATACCGGTCGCAGTCGGTCTGAGCGGCCGGGATCGACACGGGCCACACTGACCGAAGATGGGACGAAGTCAGCGATCGGAGACTGCATCCGGACCGTCCGAACCGACTCGACACCATCTCCGTCACTTGCGCCCCCCATGCTCGGGCGGCGGACTGTTAGTCTACCAGTAGTGTCGCTCTCGGATCGCCTCGACAGGACGCGGCGAGGGCGGCGGACTGTTAGTCTACCAGTAGTGTCGCTCTC
>JGI12447J12854_1000300_pt1 | contig 15365 bp, 18 predicted proteins | sample A23P2SouthBayCA_2_FD_12854 | JGI IMG/M metagenome (IMG submission 12854)
GAACCGTACAGACGAGATGAGCTACGACAAGATCGACGTCCCCGAGGACGGGGAGAAGATCACGCTGAAGGAAGGAACCGAAGACGAGCTTGAAGTGCCGGACAACCCGATCATCCCGATCATCTACGGTGACGGTGTCGGAAGCGACGTCGGCCCTGCCGCACAGAAAGTGCTCGAGGCCGCCGCGGACGCGACCGGTCGCGAAATCAACTGGATGCGCCTCTACGCTGGCGAGTCCGCCCGCGAGAAATACGACGAGAACCTGCCCGCCGAGACCGTCGAGGCGATCAAGGAACACCGCGTCGCGATCAAGGGCCCGCTGACGACGCCTGTCGGTGCCGGCTTCCGTTCGCTGAACGTCGCGCTGCGCAAGAAGCTCGACCTCTACGCGAACGTCCGCCCGACCTACTATCTCGACGGCGTCCCGTCGCCCGTCAAAGCGCCCGAGGAGATGGACATGATCTCCTTCCGTGAGAACACGGAAGACGTCTACGCCGGCATCGAGTGGGAAGCCGGGACCGACGAAGTCGAGCAGGTCAAGGAGTTCGTCGAAGACGAGATGGGCGCAGACGACGTCATCCACGACGGCCCCGTCGGCATCGGCGTCAAGCCGATCACGGAGTTCGGCTCCAAGCGGCTGATTCGCCGCGCCATCGACTACGCGCTCGAGCACGACCGTGACACCGTTACCCTCGTCCACAAGGGTAACATCATGAAGTACACCGAAGGTCAGTTCCGCGACTGGGGCTACGAGGTCGCAGAAGAGGAATACGGTGACGAGGTCATCACCGAGGACACCCTCTGGGAGGAGCGCGACGGCGAAGCGCCCGAGGACGCAGTTGTCGTCAACGACCGCATCGCCGACAACATGCTCCAGCAGATCCTCACCCGCACCGACGAGTACGACGTCATCGCGACGATGAACCTGAACGGGGACTACATGTCCGACGCCTGTGGTGCCCAGATCGGTGGCCTCGGCATCGCCCCCGGTTCCAACTTCGGCGACGGCCTCCTGCTGGCCGAGCCCGTCCACGGCTCCGCACCCAAGTACGAGGGTCAGGACAAGGTCAACCCGACCGCCATGATCCTCTCGGGTCGCATGATGTTCGACTACATGGGCTGGGACGACGCCGCCGACCTCGTCCGTGACGCTGTCGAGGAGACCATCTCCTCTGGCAAGGTCACGTACGACCTCGAGCGCAACCTCGAGGACGCCGAGAAGCTCGCCACCAGCGAGTTCGCAGACGAAGTCGTCGCCAATATCGAAAAACTGGCATAAAGCCAGTTTTTCGAGCAGTCAGAACGCAGAGCGTTCTGACGACATCGAGAAACGCGCGTAAGCGAATTTCTCGGGTGTCCGGCTCGCGCCGAACACAGCGAACTGCACGCTGAGATCCGAGCTCCGTTCTCAGTTTCATTTTTCACGTCCGGCATCTGTCGTAGCCACGCACCACCGCGTCGTAACTCTCTCAGTGGCAGCAGCCGTACTCGACCGCGATGGAGACGCTCGAGGTACAGGTCGCGACGAGCGACCAGAAACGCGAGGACGCCTTCGCGGTCCGCCATGAGGTCTTCGTCGAGGACCAAGGCGTCGATGAGGCCATAGAGTACGACGCACATGACGAGACGGCCACTCACTTCGTCGCATACGACAGCGACGAGCCGATCGGCGCGGCACGGCTTCGCGAGTACGCAGACGGCGTCGGGAAGGTCGAACGCGTCGCCGTCCGCGAGTCACGGCGTGGATCGGGTGTTGGCCGGGCGCTGATGGAACGACTCGAGGATCATGCCGAGACGCTCAGCTTCGTGAGCCTCAAACTACACGCACAGACACAAGCCGCCGACTTCTATCGCAGCCTCGGCTACGAGCGCCACGGCGAGGCGTTCGAGGAAGCCGGCATTCCACATGTCGAGATGCGAAAGCCACTCGAGCGGCGCTGAGACGTAGTGTCTGTCACTCGTCTGACTGACTTTCAAGTCCCCCTATGTGGTAGACACTACCACATGTCAGCTATACATACCCCAACAAAGGCGATGGCAGCCATGATCGCCGCGATATGGCAAGCTGGCCGAATACTCGTTCCGCTCGGGATCGCGGCCCTCGTTACCGGACTCGGGCTGCTCGTCTTTTTCGGTGTGGTAACCGCGCTTCCGTGACGGTTCGATTTCGCCCCGGCAGTGACGACGTCCGGGTCAGACCCCGCTGACCCGATCGCGGACGTATCGTCCCGCCAGTCCGAGGAGTGCTAGGGCCATCGCAACCGCGAAGGCGACGACGAACGCCGAGAGCGGGTCAGAGATCGTCTCGAGTTCCCCGCGGACGAACTCACCCGCGAGCATGGCGGCGACGGCAAAGAGTACGAATCCACCGAGGTTCGCCACACGGGAGTTCGTCGTCGGGACGACGTCGGGATCATTCAGCAGCATGAGAATAACGGCGATGGCAAATGGGGTTCCGACGAGGCCAAAGGCCAGCGTGAGCACGAGCAACTGGAAGAACGCGCCGCCGAGAAACGCACCGACGGCGGAGATGAGTGCGACGCCGGCGACGGCGGCGCGATATCGGTTGTCGTCTGTCGACTGCTCCCAGCCGAGTTTGTCAGCGAGCAGATACGGTGGAACGATCGTGTTCCCGCCGAGCGTCGAGACGGCCGCACCGAGGAGGCCCGCGAGGAACACCCAGGTCGCATACTCGCCGGCGACCGGGCCGAGGGTCTGGGCGGCGCTGATGCCGTCGATCGTCGCGGGATCGACGCCAGCCGCCGGAAGAACGCTCGCCGCGACGAGAAAGACCGCGAGGCTGAAAACCCCGAACGCGCCCAGCATCGAACTCACGATGTCGACGATCGCGGTGTCGGCATCACGGACGGTCCAGCCACGGGCGCGCATCGTGTAGCTTTGCATCGTCAACAATGTGATGTGGACCGCACCGCCGAGGATGCCCGCGGCGACGAGTGCGCCATCGACGCCTGCCGGAATCGCCGGCACCAGTCCGCCCACCGCCGCAGTGGGATCGATTGGGACGACGAACGCGGCTGCGACGAACGCGACGACGACCATCGAGACGAGCACCTTGGCCCCGAGTTCCGCAACCCGGTAGCCTCCGCCGGCGAGTCCCAGCGCGAGGATCACGGCCCACGTAACTCCCCAGAGGCGCGGATCGGCCAAGACGGCGACATCGACGCCTGCACTGGCAACCATTGTCGCGCTGACCTCGGCTAACGTTTTCATGATGATCACCTGCGCCAAGCCGGCGGCCAACACGACGTCGACGACGAGCACCCAGGCCCAGGTCGATCCCAGATGGCGTTCGACGACCGAGACGATCCCCGCCTCAGTGAGTAGTCCCAATCGCATGGCGAGATACTGACCGACAGCACCCAACACCGCCGAACAGACGACGACCCATAGCAGGGCGTAGCCGAAGCTCGCGCCGGCGACCAGCAGACTGCCCATCGTCGCCGGCCCCGCCGCGATCGCGCCGGCGAGCCACGTTGGCCCGAGTCGCTCGAGCGCCGTTCCGATCCATCCGCGTCCCACCGACTGCTGTTCAGTTGCCATGGGAGTATCTTGCGAACCTAGTGATATAACTCCGTGGTATCAAATAGTGGTAGGCAGCAGACACGACAGTCGACAGGGCTACTCCTGCCAGCTCGGGTTCTCCCGTGGCGGGCTGAAGATGTCTACGCCGCGGACCGTCTCGTTGCCGCGGTTTTCGGCCGCGTGAGGCTGCTCACCCGGGATCGCGTAGGAGTCGCCGGGGCCACAAACGACCGCCTCGCCATCGACGAGGAAGGTCAACTCACCATCACAAATGAAGCCGGTCTGTTCGTGGGGATGGCTGTGTTCTTCGACGACCGCGCCCGGTTCGATCTCGAAGTGCTGGACGTTCATCGACTCGGTGCCGGCAAGCAGCGCCAGCTGGACACCGTCGGCTGCCTCCGAGGGCTCGCTATCGGTCAGGGAAACGCGCTCCATACGACTCGAGACGAGGGCAACCGTCTAAAATCCCACAGCAAGCCGTGTTTCACTTTCGCTCCGGTTGCCGAAGGTTGAACTGCCGGGACATCCCACTGGCAGCTATGTACGCCGTCGTCGGCTGTAGCGAGTGTTCGAACCTCTGGATCCTCGAGGGGCGATCGGAGACGAGCCAGTGTCCCCGCTGTGGCGCACGCAAGGCCTACAAAAAGCGCAAGAAGTTCGTCGAGACCGACGACGCCGCCCACGCCCGCGACGTGCGCGCATCTATGCTTGCAAACCGCCAGGGCGAGGGTGAGGCCTTTGCCAAACTGGATTCCTTTGCCGAACTCGAGGCCGACGTGGCCGACGGCGTCGTCGACGAGACGGAGTACCTCGAAGAAGCGGGTCTCGATGCCGACGAGATCGAGGCGGCAGGCGACCACGATCCGCGCGGGCCGACCCGTAGTGGGAGCAAACAGGAAATCGTAACGGGGGCACTCGAGGCCCTCGAGGGGCCGACCAAAGACGAGATCGTCGCGTACGCGGGCGAGCGTGGGGTATCAGCCGAGTACGTGAAGAAGACACTCGAGAAACTCACGCGGCGTGGGGTCGTCAGCGAGAGTCGCGGGCGGTATCGGTTACTGTGACAGTGCGAACGTCGCTGTCCGCTATATCTGCAGCCTCGAGTATCGCACTACCACCCGCCGGGACTCGAGAGGACGAGCCCCAGAATCGTGAAGGGAACTGCGAAGATCATCGCGTACCAGACCGCACCGGCGGTGAGAAGTGCCCACGTCGAAATACCGTATCCGGTCGGGTCCCAGTCGATCCCCGCTCGAGGAAGCCCGAACACGCCGAGAAGCGGAACCCCGACAATATAGAAGATGGTGAGCAGCAGGGTGACACCGAGGATCGGCGGCCCCCAGATCGCGCTCTCACCGGCAGTCACTGCCACGCCAACGAGGGACAGGACGTACGGGAGTGAGGCTGTAATAGCGACGACAACGTACGTGAGCCCCATCGAGTCGAACGGCGGTGCCCGGCTGAACAGTGACCGGAGCCGCTTCGACGCGAGAAACGGAGCCCAACAGATCGTCGCCACTATACCTGGAACCAACAGACCAACGATAACGATCAGCCACCCCACTACTCGCCTTCCGAGGTTCATGACGATTCCTGTGATAGTTCTAGAACACTGAGTTCTGACTTATACCGCTACTGTCCGTGATCGAGAGCGCTCCTATCGGCCCAGATCCTCGTGTGCGCTCGCGAGGTGTCGCGACGACAGCGCGCCGAGCAAGGAGAGTTCGCCTGCGAGCGCGCCCACAGCGATGATCTCGGCGAGCGCGTCGGCGTTCGAGCCCGGCGGGTCGCCACCGCCCCGAAGTCCAAGGATTTCGAGGGCTTCGGCCTGTGTGGGCAGTTTCGTGCCGCCGCCGACGGTCCCAACCTCGAGGGAGGCAAGCGAGACGCTCGCATAGAGGTCGGTGGTGCCGTCCTCGCGCTCGCGGGTGTCCATCGTGGTGATGGTGTTGGCTCCCTCGACGACCTGGGCCTCGTCCTGGCCGGTCGCGAGGAACGCCGCGCCGACGACGTTGGCGGCGTGGGCGTTGAAACCCAGACTGCCCGCTTTGGCGCTGCCGATCAGGTTCTTGCGGGTGTTGGCCTCGGCGATCGCGTCGGCGGTCGTATGAAGCCGCTCTTCGACGAGTTCGCCGGGGATCACGGCGTCGGCAGTCACGGAGCGACCCCGACCCTCGACGGCGTTGATCGCGGCGGGTTTCTTATCCGAACAGAGGTTGCCCGACAGCGCGACCAGCGAGGCAGGCGTTTCGGCCTCGACGACCTCGCAGGCCTCACCGGTAGCGATCGTCGCCATGTTCATCCCCATCGCGTCTTTGGTGTCGTAGGCAAAGCGCAGGTAGACGGAATCGCCGACGACATAGGGTTCGACGTCGAGCAGTTCGCCATGGCTCGTCGTCGACTCGGCGGCCTCACGGAGCGTCTCGAGGTTGTCCTCGACCCATTCGACGGTCTCGGCGGCTTCGGCGACGCCGTCGACCCGGAAGACGGGAGCGCGAGTCATCCCGTTTTTCGTCACACGCGCATCTGCGCCGCCGGCCGCGCGGATCACGGCGAGCCCGCGGTTGACCGACGCCAGCAACGCGCCCTCGGTCGTCGCCAGCGGCAGGTAGTGGTCGCCGTTGGCCGCACCGCCGTGGACGGGAACGGGGCCGACGACGCCCATCGGAACCTGTGCCGCGCCGATCATGTTCTCGATGTTCGGCTCTGCCTGCTCGGCGGGGAACGAGTAGTCGCCGACGGTCTCGAGATCGGTCCCCGTCTCGCGTTCGACGAGCAGCCGGCGTGCCTCGGCCGCGGTGTCGTAGTCGGCATGGTCCTCGAGTTCGTGAATGCGAACGTCGCCGTCGCGAACCCGCGCGGCGAGGTCCTCGGGATCTGTCATGGATGGGTCGAGACGGTCGGCTACCCTAACAGTTGCTGATTCTCCTGACTCGGGGCTCACCGATTCTGGAGGTCAAACGAGACATCGTCGCTGACGGCACGATATCCCGAAAGCGCCTCATAACAGAGCAGCCCAAGCAGCGCGCCGGTGCCGATCGTCGCAAGCAGCAGATAACGCACGCCCGCTGCGTCATCAGCGAACGCGATCGCGAACACAGCAGTGGTCACAGCCGCAAATCGGAGTCGCGTCCGCGAACGTGCCCCTGTCTCCGTATACGCAAGATACAGCTGCGGCAGGGCAATGGCAACGCCGCCGACCAGCAGGAAAGACACCAGTGGCCTCTCGCGGAGCGCGATCCCAGTCTGGCGCTCGACGACGACCGAGCACGCGACAAGGAGGACGAACGCCAGAAACGAGCCGAAGACGACGCGTCCCTCCCGATCGATCATAGTGACCGATCACCGGCTGAACAGGTCAACCTTGCGCTCAGTTGCAGTTTCAGCGGCTCAGCTGTGAGCGCGCGATGACTCAGCGCGCGAGGTCTCGCTTTGCCTGCTGGATCTCGTCGCGGGCCTCGTCTGCGCCGTCGACGCGGGCGAGCCCCTCCGCAGCCTCGAGGGTGCGGACGGCGTTGTCGAGAAACGAAAGCACGTCGCCCGGATAGGCATACACCATGTAGTCGTCGGTCATCACGTCGACGATCGCGTCTGGCCCGAGCCCCTGGGCACGCAACTCGAGCAGGTACTGGATGAACTTCCGCTCCGGGCAGCCACAGTAGGGGTTGTTGTCACAATCACAGTCGAGAAAGTCCTGCGTGAAATCGAGGACGCGATCACGGGTCGCGTCGTCGAGTTTCTCGAGGCCCTCGCCCTGAAAGAGCATATCGAGCGTTGCCCCCTTGAACGCTCCCTTGGGGATGTTCGTCTCGAGCTGGGAGCTGAGCTGACGGTGGTTCTTGATGTAGATCTTGTCGGTGATGGCCACGCGTTACCGGTGGTACCGGCCGTGTGCCGAAAAACGTCTCGGTCGCGAGGAGTGCGATCGAAATCGCGCGGTACGGAGTCGCACACCGCGATCCTCGAGTCGTAACGTATTTCAGGCCAACCGCGTGTAGGGTATGATGTAAGCGTGTCCGGGTTGGGGTAGTGGTTATCCTTCAGCCTTGTGGAGGCTGAGACGCGGGTTCGATTCTCGCACCCGGACTTTTTCCGACAACCGAAGTGAGGAGTGAAAAAGCCGGCAGGCGAGATCGAACGAGACGAGTCGCGCGCGGCGAAGTGAGCACGTCTCGACGTGGCTTGATTCTCGCACCCGGACTTTCTATTGTGGACTGCTCTTCGAGCCACGGAACTCGTCAGGTATTGCTGGGCTCTCGAGGGTGCACCCCCGTTTGCGTGTGTTCGGACCGAGTCCCGGTCTGGAACGCACGGACACCAGTAACCCACCACCTCCAGACAGTATCATCCATACGTGTGCACGCGCTATCTCAGCCGATGACCAAGACGGACGATACCTTCGACTGCCAGTCCTGTGGTGAAACGGTCCCGTTCGACGAGGCGCGCCGAACGAAGACGATGGGCGGGCTGGATCCAACGAAATGGCAGACACTGTGCTGTCCGTCCTGTGGCTCGCGGCTGCAGACGATCTACGTCGGCGAGTGAGACGTGCCGACGGTCACAGCAACTCACGCTGCAGCCTCGGTCAGTCGCCGCACCTCCGCGTCGGACAGCGACAGGCGTGAGGCAGCAACGTTCGACTCGAGATGGTCGCGGTTGGACGTGCCCGGAATCGGGAGCATGACATCGGCACGCTCGAGCAGCCACGCCAGCTCGACCTGCCGGCGCGTCGCGTCGTGGGCCACAGCGATCTCGTCGAGGAGGTCGCCGTGTGCGGCCAGATCGTCACCGTCGATCGGTGCCCACGGGATGAAGCCGATACCCTCGTCGGCACAGATCTCGAGGACTTCGCGGCTCCCACGGTCGTGCAGGTTGTACCGGTTCTGGACGGTCGCGATCTCGACCTGTTCGCGAGCGCGGTCGAGGAGTTCGGCCGAGACGTTGCTGACGCCGACAGCGTCGACGAAGCCATCGTCTTTGAGTTCCGCAAACGTCGCGATCGAATCTTCAAATGGCGTGTCGTCGTCAGGCTTGTGAAACTGATAGAGGTCAATGGAGTCAGTCCGCAACCGATCGAGTGAGGTGAGTACCTGGTTGCGAATGTAGTCCGGATCTCCGTGGGGGATCCAGTCGCCCGCGTCGTTGCGCAGCAGGCCTGCTTTGGTCGCGACGACCACATCGTCAGGATCGCCGATCGCCTCGCCGATCAGCCGTTCGCTGACGGCCGGGCCGTAGGAGTCGGCCGTGTCGATAAAGTCGACACCGCAGTCGACGGCGTGCTGGACCACCTCGCGTGCAGCCGTCTCGTCGTCGAGCGTGCCGATGATCTTCTCGCCACAGAGTCGCATCGCACCGAAGCCGAGTCGGTGAACAGTCGTCTCGCCAATCTCGAACGTCTCGCTCTCGTTTGTGATCGAGTTGTGGCTCATAGGTTGGGTACCGAGACGTAACGGGAAAGTCGTTGGCGGTCGCGAGCGGTTTGCCAGCCCCGGCACTGTTCGGCGCTCCAACCAGTGGACAGCACTAAACAGCCCGCGGCCGTAGTACTTTTGTGACCACTCCAGAACAGATCTACGCCGCAGTGGTCATCGGCCTCTTACTCGCTGCGATCGGGATCAGTATCCCGGTGCTCAAAGGAATTTATCGGGACGGCCTCGAGCGACAGGCCGAGCGACGACACAACGATATCGAGGCGGAGGCGACGGGCGCAGAGCCAACGGCGTCTGACGACGCCACTGGAGACCGCAAGCGACTCCCGTGTCAGCAGTGCGGTGTGGAAAACGATCCCGCGTTTACGTACTGCCGAAACTGTCTCGAACCACTGTGACGTCTCCACGGTATCGCGGCCAGCGCCTGTAAACGGGACCGCGACGACGATCGGCGACACCCTACGAGCGTACGTTTCACGTTGACAGCGTCTGCCGAGCAATCGTGTCTCGAGCGAGAATCACGTAAATCGGGATACCGCTCCCCGGATGATCTCCGCCTAGAAATGCTTACTCTGCTCTTTCACTGGTTCGCAGAACAATGCCGCCTCCCGGATTTGAACCACACGAAGACGTTCCGGGGTGCTCGCTTCGCTGTGCTCCCGGCTGCGACTTCTCTTGTTCAAATCCGGTCAGATAGCACTTCACCAACTCACGGACGACTCGCTCCGCTCGTCGTCTTGTTCGCAGCAGAAGTGCCGCCTCCCGGATTTGAACCGGGGACAGCTCGATCTTCAGTCGAGTGCTCTCCCAGTCTGAGCTAAGGCGGCCTGCCTCAATCTCTGTCCATGATATAAAAAAGGATTTCGAATCTCGATCGTTGTTCCACGCTGCTTACAGGAGACTGCAGCGGGGGATAATATATTGAGTATGGTACTGAAAAACCAGTAACGGAGACAATACGCAGAGATCTATGTGAGATTACCGTTCGTCTGTTAGATTATCGGATATTCAAGACACCCTTTTCCGCTCCGGGAGGTAATACCGTGTTATGGAACCCCTTACCTCGAGTCAAGAGCCCACCGAACTCGATGCCGATACGATCCTCGAGTTACTGGCGAACCGGCGGCGACGGTACCTCCTCTATGCGCTCCGGGGTCAGGACGACCCCATCGAGTTGTCGACGCTGGCAGAGACAGTCGCCGGCTGGGAACACGACGTGCCACCGGAGGAGGTGGCAAAAAACGAGTACAAAAGCGTCTACGTCTCGTCGGTCCAGTGTCACGTCCCGAAGCTGGACGACGCGGGTGTCGTCGAACACAACGAAGACAATCACACTGTCGTCCTCGCGGATAATTTCGAGCAACTCGAGCCGTATCTCCGAATCGTCGTCGAGGACGAACCGGAAAACTCGACACTGCACTCGGCTCTCCAGCCCAGATCGGGAGACGGCCTCCTCGGCCAGATTCGAGAAAACGTTGCGCGGCTCAAACACTGACGACGAGCAGTCGGCCGAATCGGGTACTCGAGGGGACCCATACGAGATCGGCGGTGTAGTGACATTCTGTTCGTGACGTGCGCTAGAGAACGTATCCCCGGAGACAGTTCTGTGACTCACTGTTGTTCGTCCCAGAGATTGGCTCGGGCGGGTTCGAACGACGCGAAGACGGACGCTCTCGCATTCGCTCGAGCGCTGCGTCTTCTCTTATTCGAACCGCCCTCGTTCCACATACCTGCTGCTCGCGGAGTTGCTCGCAGCAGGAAGTGGGCTCGGGCGGGTTCGAACCACCGACCTCGGCCTTGTAAAGGCCGCGTCATGACCAGCTAGACCACGAGCCCGCATCCGAGACGAGTAGGTCCGTCCGAATAACCTTTACTCTCTGGCCGTGCAGCTATCGGGTATGACAATCGGGCGCGTCGGGAAGGGACTGCTCGCCATTGCGATCCTCTCGATTGCCGGTGTCGTCCTCGTCCAGGCCGGGCTCGTCTCGACGCCGTGGGGGCCCGACAGCGGCGAGGTACGGGTGGTCGACGACGCCGACAGCGACGAGCCGAAGGCCGTCATCGACGTCGAGGTCGCAGACGACTCCCGGGAACGCTACACCGGGCTGAGCAATCACGACTCGCTCGAGTCGGGTAATGGCATGTTGTTCATTTATCGAGGCGAGCAAGACCTGACCTACGTGATGCGCGAGATGGACTTCGACATCGATATCATCTTTATCGGCGCGGACGGCGAGATCACGACGATTCACCACGCCCGCGCACCCGGACCGAACGAAGATGGCAACGATCTCGAGTACTCCGGCCGCGGGAAATGGGTGCTTGAAGTGCCACGTGGCTACACGAACGAGACAGGGATCGAAGTCGGCGACGAGGTCGACATCGACCTCGAGTCGAATCAGACGACCATCACCAGCCTCAGTACCGGTGACAGCGCGTAAGCCACAGCGAGAACGAGCGTGACCCACAGCCGCCGACGCCGGATCTGGTTCGATCGGTCGACAATTCTTATTGCTGGCGATCCCTGACTCCCGTGCAATGAATCGCCCCGACGGAGACGAGGACGATCCGTTCGAGGAACAACGGGCGGAGGTCGAGAACCCGATGAAGCGGCTGTTCCTCGAGTACGGGAGTGACTACGTCGGGGCTGCGGTCATCGGCGTCATCGCGAGCGTCGGCGCGCGAGTCCTGGATCTGTTGCCACCGCTGATGCTCGGGATCGCGATCGACGCCGTGATCCGTCAGGAGGTCGCGTACGCGGCGGCGTTTCCAGTGGGTGGGGGTCTCATTGAACCGTATGTCCCAACCGGACGAGTCGCCCAGTTCTGGCTGACGATCGGGATCGTCGCGGGGGCGTTTCTGTGTTCGGCGATCTTTCACTGGACCCGAAACTGGGGGTTCAACACGTTCGCCCAGAACATCCAACACGACATCCGGACCGACACCTACGACGAGATGCAGCGCCTGGACATGGGCTTTTTCGCCGACAAACAGACCGGCGAGATGATGTCGATCCTCTCGAACGACGTCAATCGCCTCGAGAAATTCTTGAACGACGGGATGAACTCCCTGTTTCGGCTGCTCGTGATGGTGGTGGGTATCGGCGGCTTACTGCTGGCGATCAACTGGCAGCTCGCGCTGGTCGCCTTACTGCCAGTACCGCTGATCGCCGGCTTCACGTATCTGTTCATCCAGACCATCCAGCCGAAGTACGCCGAGGTGCGCTCGACCGTCGGCACGGTCAACTCCCGGCTCGAGAACAACCTCGGCGGGATTCAGGTGATCAAATCCAGTACGACCGAGTCCTACGAATCCGACCGTGTCGAGGACGTTTCTCAGGAGTACTTCGACGCCAACTGGGGGGCGATCCGGACGCGGATCAAGTTTTTCCCCGGACTGCGCGTGCTCGCGGGGATCGGCTTCGTCATCACATTTCTCGTCGGCGGTCTCTGGGTCATCTCGGGCCCACCGGGTCCGTTCTCGGGTGAGCTCAGTACCGGGATGTTCGTCGTCTTCATTCTCTATACGCAGCGGTTTATCTGGCCAATGGCGCAATTTGGTCAAATAATCAATATGTATCAGCGCGCTCGCGCTTCGAGTGCGCGCATCTTCGGGTTGATGGACGAACCGAACCGGGTCGACGAAGAGCCCGACGCGCCCGACCTCGCCGTGACCGACGGCCGCGTCGAGTATAACGAGGTGTCGTTTAGTTATGAGGATCGCGAGGCCCAGACGTCGGAGTCGACAGAGCCGATCCTCGAGAACATCGACTTTACTGTCGAGGGCGGGGAAACGCTCGCGCTGGTCGGGCCGACCGGTGCCGGCAAGTCGACCGTCCTCAAGCTCCTCTTGCGAATGTACGACGTCGACGAGGGAGAGATCCGGATCGACGGCCAGAACATCCAGGACGTCACCCTCCGGAGTCTTCGCGAATCGATCGGCTACGTCAGTCAGGACACCTTCCTCTTCTATGGCAGCGTCGCAGAGAACATCAAATACGGCACCTTTGACGCCGACCGCGAGGCTGTGATTGAGGCCGCAAAAATGGCCGAAGCCCACGAGTTCATCCAGAACTTACCCGACGGCTACGATACGGAGGTCGGCGAACGCGGCGTCAAGCTCTCCGGCGGGCAGCGCCAGCGCCTCTCGATCGCCCGTGCGATCCTCAGAGATCCCGCGATTCTCGTGTTAGACGAGGCGACCAGCGACGTCGACACCGAAACTGAGATGCTCATCCAGCGGTCGATCGACGAGCTCGCGGAAGATCGAACCACGTTCGCCATCGCGCACCGACTCTCGACGATCAAGGACGCAGACGGGATCCTCGTCTTGGAAGGCGGTGAGATCGTCGAACGCGGGACACACGAGGAGTTGCTCACAAACGACGGACTCTACTCGCACCTCTGGGGAGTGCAAGCCGGCGAGATCGACGAACTCCCACAGGAGTTCATCGAACGCGCACAGCGCCGACAGGCACAGACCGAAGCCGACGACGACTAACGATCCTGTTTGTTTGATCCGATATAGCGAACCAAAATAATTACATTTCAAATATCTGAATATTTGACAGTGTCCACGCGAACTCCACTATTTGATCCGTCAGCGTATTTTCAAGCGCGTCCGATTCGATCCGAGGATTGGGTGTCTTTGCGCTCCATCTAGTCCTCCAACTCGCAGGACTGTATCTCGGGATCGTGCTCGTGCTCAATCAGGTCGAGAACCTCGATCCAGCGATCGAACGAGGGATGATGTCTACCGCGACTGGACTGCTCTTTGCCACTACGATACTGCTCGTCGTCGGGTGGATCATTGTTACTGGCATCATCCACTACGGAAGTGGCGGCTCACAGACGAACGGAACGGTCGCCGACGCGCTCGTCGTCGCTGGCTGGGCATACGCTCCAGAGGTTGTCGCCTTCCTGCCGTCGTTCCTCTATCGCTGGCGACAAATACAGCAATTCTCGTTCGACGGCTCCGATCCAACCCGGCTCGCGACCGAATTTGAGGCGATGCAAGCGGCGCTAGCGCCATCACTGCTCTCTTTCCCGTTACTACTTCTCACGACGATATGGAGCCTGTATATCCTCACGTACGGCATCGCGGAGACACACGAGGTACCAGTCGAAACAGCTGCTGTGCCGGCGGTCTTCGTCGATGTCGGATCGATGCTCCTTACGCTCCTCGGGTAAGGCCGACCGGTCTCAAAACGACTCCGGCTCACTGTAGCCGTCTTGGTTCGGTGCGCCCTCGTCTTGCCGCTTCTCGCCCATTGCAGGCGGTGTGCGGTCGCTGTAGTTTTTCCGACCGATGGCCTCGTCGCCAACCATGTTCATGATCGCTCCCTCGACCTCACCGTAGTCTTGGAACTCATCTTCGCCAAGCGATCCGATGACCTCTTCGAGTGTCGTCGTGGTATCGCTCAGTTGGATTTCCTCGTTGCCGTAGTCCTCGAGTAACTCGTCGCGGCTGATTGGATACGTCTCGTCCTGGAGCTTCCCCCGTAAATCGCCGAGTTCGACGCCGCGGTCGCGGCTCTTGTCGGACATAGATGACGGAACGCGACGGGACCGAAAACGGATTGGGCCTGCGCTCGCCATGAGAGCCGGCGAACCGCCATACTGACGTACAGCCGATAGTATACTCGTGCATGGATCTCACAGCGGCGACGTGGACGGACGTTCGAGACCTCGAGACCGATCTCGCCGTCGTTCCCGTGGGGAGCACGGAACAACACGGCCCACACGCGCCTCTCGGGACGGACGTGCTGACCGCGGAGGCGGTCGCCGACGCGGGGATCGAACGCGCCGATCGCGAGGTCGTGCGCGCACCGACGATTCCGGTCGGGATCGCCGCGGAACACCGCCAGTTCCCCGGGACGATGTGGGTCTCCGAGGACACCTTCCGGGACTACGTCGGCGAGGCCGTCGAAAGCCTCGCTTACCACGGCTTCGACCGCGTCGTCATCGTCAACGGTCACGGCGGCAACATCGACGCCCTCCGAGAAATCGGGGGCCGGCTCACGCGAGCCGGCGATGCCTACGTCGTTCCCTTCACCTGGTTCGAAGCCGTCGGCGAACACAGTGGTGATATGGGCCACGGCGGCCCCCTAGAGACAGCACTGCTTCGCCACTGTGAGCCGGAGCTGGTCCGAGAGGATCGGATCGAAGAGGCCCGCACCGACGCGGCCGACGGCTGGGGCGACTGGACGAGTCACGTCAATCTGGCCTACGACTCGGCGGAGTTTGCGGAAAACGGTGTCGTCGGCGATCCGGCCGATGGCGACGCCCAGCGCGGGGAAACGCTGCTCGAGTTAGCGGCCGACTCGCTGGCTCGGCTGCTCGAGACGGTCGCCGAGCGTGACGTCTCGCGGCCCGACCACCGGTAAGGATCGGA
>JGI12447J12854_1000346_pt1 | contig 14412 bp, 17 predicted proteins | sample A23P2SouthBayCA_2_FD_12854 | JGI IMG/M metagenome (IMG submission 12854)
GCTGGCGTACATGCTCGGCCTCGGCATCCTCTGGGTGTACACGCTCGGCGGCCGGCGGACGACGAACCGCCGCAGCGAACCGGCTGACTGACCGCAGCCACGGACGCTTGGAATCTTACTCGACGATGATTACGCTGTCGTCGCGGTCACGGAACACACGAGGGGACTCGTAGCGGCCGGTAACGGCGCGATCACCACGAATACGGCCTACGAGTCCGACCGCCAGCAGGATACACTCGAACGCTGCTCAGCGCTTCAATCTGCGTGTATGTTCCACAACAACAGCTACAAAACAAAACGATTCAGACAGTCATACCGGCGTATACCGTCTGTGTGAGTACAGACAGCCGTCGAACCACAGTACATATGCTTACCCCTGATATATTCTTCAGATATGCCCAAAATAAGCGTGGAGGTTCCGGCCGAACTGCTGAACGACCTCGACAAGCACGTCGGCGAAGACGGGAAGTTCGTCAACCGGAGCGAAGCCATCCGCGCCTCGGTGCGAAAAACGCTCGACATGCTCGACGACATCGACGAACGCCAGGGCCGGCTCGACGATGAGCAGTGAGCGTTCTGACACTGTGCGTGTCGGCCTCGTTGCGCTGTTCGTGACAGCGCTGGTCACCTCACAGGTGACCGCCTCGAAGCTGCTCGCGTTCTCGCTGCCGTTCTCGTTCCCCCTTGCCGGGTCGACGCTCGTTCTGCCCGGGGCCGCGCTGGCGTACGCGCTGACGTTCTTCGCCTCCGACTGCTACGCCGAACTGTACGGCCGCCGGGCCGCGACGGTCGTCGTCAACGTGGGCTTCGCCATGAACTTCGTCCTGCTGGCGCTGGTCTGGAGCACGATTCTCGCGCCCGGCCTGCCCCAGGCGGCCCAGCCGGTCGACCTCGCGGCCTTCCGGAACGTCCTCGGGGCCAGCACGGCCATCGTCGTCGCCAGCCTGTCGGCCTACGTCGTGAGCCAGAACTGGGACGTATTCGTCTTCCACTGGCTTCGGGACCGAACCGACGGCGAGAAGCTCTGGCTCCGCAACATCGGTTCGACGGCCTCCAGCCAGCTTATCGATACGGTCATCTTCGTCGGCGTCGGCTTCGTCCTGTTTCAGGGCGTCCCGCCGGGCGAGGCACTGGCGCTCATCGTCGGCCAGTACCTGCTAAAACTCGCTATCGCCGTCCTCGATACACCGTTCGTCTACGCTGTCGTCGGCTTCGCTCGGCGGAACGGCATCGCCCCGACCCCAACACGGGCCGACTGAAAGACGGTTGCCAGCGGCTTACTCGACCGGTTCGGCGAACGCGTACCGGGGCTTCACGTCGTCGACGCGAACCTCGACTGTTTCGCCATCCTCGACGCCGCTGACGAACACGGTGAAGTTCTCGACCTTGGCGATACCGTCGCCCTCCTCGCCGATGTCGTCGATGGTGACCTCCACGATGTCGCCCTCGCGGACCGGTGCAGTCAGACGGTGTTTCGCCACCAGATACAGCTCCGAGGAGGAGTCACGGGAGGCGTCGGGGCGGACCTCGCGGACGTACTCGAACTCCGGTTCGATGTCGGCGATGAGGTCATCGAGGTCCTGCCCGTCGAACACCTTCGCACAGAAGTCCCCGCCGGCGTCGAGCAGGTCCGTCGCAACCTCGAAGGCCTGCCGGACCAGGTGGACCGACCGGGCGTGGTCGAGGTCGTACTGGCCGGTCATGTTCGGGGCCATGTCGGAGATGACCACGTCGACCGGGCCGCCGCTGCCGTCGCTCTCTCCGACAACCTCGCGGATTTCGCCTTTCGTGCTGTCCTCGGTCATGTCGCCGCGGACGTACTCGACGGTCGGTTCGGGGTCCGCTAACTCGTCGATGGTCTGGCGGTCGACACCGACCAGCGTCCCGCGCTCGCCGATCCGCTCTGCCGCGACCTGCATCCAGCCGCCGGGGGCGGCCCCGAGGTCGACGACGGTCCGCCCCTCACCGAGGAGGCCGGCCGTCTCGTCTAGCTGCTGGAGCTTGTAGGCCGAGCGAGCGCGATAGCCCTCCTGTTTCGCTCTGTTGTAGTAGTCGTCTTTTCCCGACATTTTTACCTCACACCGCGTGTGTCTTCAGTGCCGAGACCTGGCGAAATCGTAGTCATAGTACTACGAAGACGGTCAGCGCTGAAATGGATGCCGACTCGGGGCTTCCGGTCGAGTCACTGCATGACGGACGCCGGTCGGTGTCGGAACGGACAATCAGGGTAAGCATCGAGGTCATGGCTACGTGCTTTACCGTCAAGCCGAACACGTTCAGTACCGTTCTTACCGAGCAAGAACACGTCTCAGCGGCTGAGATTGTGCGTTCTAGTATATACCTGTCACGCGCTGAATCCCATCTGTAGGAAGTGACCTCCCAATGTCAAACATTCCGACGGCGACGCGGAGGCGGGTGTTAGAAGCCTTGGGCGTCGGCACGGCCGCGCTTGCGGGCTGTGCCAGCGCGCCGGGCGCACAAAAGCAGTCGACCGAGGCGGAGACGGAGACGACCCCACAGGAGCCAGCTATGAACGCCGCACAACAGACCGACGTTGACCGTATTGCCGCGGACCCGACCGCAATCCCGGCCCCCATCGACCGGTCGGAGCCAAAGACCGTGTCGGTCGAGATGACCACCAAAGAGCAGGTCGCAGAGGTCGAGCCGGGCGTCACCTACACCTACATGACGTTCGGCGACCAGATTCCCGGCCCGATGATCCGGGTTCGCCGGGGCGACACCGTCGAACTCACCATCACGAACGAGGAAGGGAACTCGATGCCTCACAACATCGACCTCCACGCCGTCCGCGGCCCTGGTGGCGGTGCTGAGGCGTCGATGGTCACGCCGGGCCAGACCAAGACGTTCCGGTTCAAGGCCACCTACCCCGGCGCGTTCATCTACCACTGCGCCGTCCCGAACCTCGATATGCACATCTCCTCGGGGATGTTCGGGATGATACTCGTCGAGCCGAAAGAGGGGCTCCCCGAAGTAGACCACGAGTTCTACTTCGGCCAGCACGAGCTGTACACCACCGGCGACACCGGCGAGAAGGGGCACCACGACTTCGACATGGAGGCGATGGCGGCCGAAGAGCCGACGTACGTCCTGATGAACGGCGAGAAGTACGCCATCACGCCGGATCGACACGGTTCGCCGAGCATGTCGGTCGGCGACACCGCCCGCGTGTACTTCGTGACCGGCGGCCCGAATCTCGACTCCAGTTTCCACCCCATCGGGTCCGTCTGGGACGAGGTCTGGCAGCAGGGGTCTATCGCCGGGCCGCCGAACAAGTACGTCCAGACCACGCCGGTCAAGCCCGGGTCTTGTGCCATCGCGACCCTCCACGCCGAGGTGCCCGGCCCGATCAAGCTGGTCGACCACGCGCTCTCCCGGGTCGCCCGAAAGGGCATGATGGCCGTCATCAACCGCGAAGGGGCGGCGAACCCCGAGGTGTTCAACCCGGAGGCCTGACCGCTTCGGCGTAGGAGTGCTCCCGCACTGCCTTCTCGCGCTGGTGCTCGATTACTCGATATACGGACTCGCTCGCAACCGTCGCCGCGGTGCCCGCGGTCGCTCGCGCGCACGCGGTTTCAATGAGGGACTTTTTAATGGATGGGGGCATAGTCCGGTTCAAGATGTTCAACGCCATCGTGAGCGCAGACACGCTCCAGGCGACTCTCGACTCTGTGAGCGTGCTGGTGGACGAGTGCAAGATCCACCTCGAAGAAGACGGGCTGGAAATCCGGGCAGTCGACCCGGCGAACGTTGGAATGGTCGACCTGCGACTCGACGCGGCGGCGTTCGAGTCCTACGAGACTGACGGTGGGCTCATCGGCGTCAATCTCTCCCGCCTCGAAGACATCGCCGGCATGGCCGACGCCGGCCAGCTCGTCCACCTCGATCTGGACGAGGAGACGCGGAAACTCCACATCTCTATCGACGGTCTCGAATACACCCTCGCACTGATCGACCCCGACTCCATCCGCCAGGAGCCCGACCTCCCGGACCTGGACCTCTCGGCGAATATCGTCATCGAGGGGAAAGACATCGACCGATCGGTCACCGCCGCGGACATGGTCAGCGACCACATCGCGCTGGGTGTCGACGCGACCGATGAGCTGTTCTACGTGGACGCCGAGGGCGACACGGACGATGTCCACCTCGAACTCACCCGCGACGACCTCATCGACCTCACACCCGGGGACGCCCACTCGCTGTTCTCGCTGGATTACCTGAAGAACATGAACAAGGCCATCCCGAAGGACGCCGAGGTCGAGATGGAACTCGGCGAGGAGTTCCCCGTCAAGATGCACTTCAGCTTCGCCGAGGGGCAGGGTCGAGTCACGTACATGCTCGCGCCGCGCATCCAGAGCGAATAACGACGGATGGCGTCCGCGCCGCCGATTCCGGCCACCGACTGGCTGCCTGACGATTCCGAGACGGAATCGCTCTCGCTTCCTGACGGTCGGCGGATGGCTTATGCCACCTACGGCGACGACGACGGGTATCCGGTTCTCTTCTGCCACGGCACGCCGGGCTCACACGTCATCGCACGGCTGCTCGCCGCACCGGCCCGTGAGCGCGGCGTGTCCCTCATCGCCCCGGACCGGCCGGGTATCGGGAACTCAGAGGACGCCCCAGTCAGTATCAAGGACTGGCCGGACGACGCCGCACATCTCCTGTCCCATCTCGACATTGACGCAGCCGGTGCCATCGGCTTCTCCGGCGGCGGTCCGTTCGCGCTGGCCTGTCATCGACTGCCCGAGATCGAACGCGTCGCGCTCGTCGGCTCCAGCGGCCCTCCCGACATTGGTTCGACCGGACGCGTCCAGCAGTTCGTGGGCACGCTATCCCGGCACGCCCCGTGGGCGCTCGGCCGTCTCTTCCGGCTGCAGCGGTGGTTCGCCGTCCGCCGGGACCCGTCGTACGCTGTCGGATTCGTCGCCGAAGAAGCGCCGGAGACGGACGCCCTGGCCGCCGACGAGGTGGCCCGGATCGTCCGTGCAGACATGCTCACCGCGATGGCACGCGGTCCGAGCGGAATCATCCGCGAGCAGCGACTCCTCTCGCAGTCGTGGCCGTTCGCCCTCGAAGACGTGGCCGTTCCGGTGACGGTGTTCCAGGGGCAAGAGGACGCTAACGTCGCACCATCGACGGGGAAAGCCCTCGCTCGGCGGCTTCCGGACGCCTCGCTCGAACGCGTCGACAGCGACCACCTCGGCACGCTGACAACTGCCGGCGACGACGCGCTGGCCACCGTACAGCGTCGCACGCGCGTCTGACGTACCGTTTTGTGGGTCGGGTGCCAACGGGCCGGTATGGAGAACCTCGGGGACGCGTACGACAACCGGCGCTGGGAGGGGCGCGACCCCCGCCGCGTCGTTGCCGGTGCGGCCCTGGGGTTCGTCGGCGCGCTGGCAGTTATCGTGGCGATACTCCTGGTGACGACCCCGCTGTCGGCAGTCGTCGGCGCAACTGAACCCCACGCCGCCGAGAAACTCGGTGGGACGCTGGGCGGCCTTGGCATCCCCGCGATGTTCCTGAGCGTCGTCGCCGTGCTCCCCTCGAGCCGCCGGGAACAGAGCGGCGTCGCCGTCGGCGCGTTCCTCTGTCTGGTCGGCATCGGGCTGTTCCAGGTGGCGTATCCCTACAACTGGACGGTCGGCGAACAGACGCTGGCGTTCGAAACGACGATGGCGTACTTCATCGGGTCCTGTGTGGCGTTCTGGTTCGTTTTCACGGCGATGACGAGCTTCCGCCGCCGAAACGACCCGCACGGCACCGTCAAACTGGAAATTTCGCACAAAGGCGAGACCAAGACTGTCCAGGTGTCTCCCAAAGAATACAAGCGCTACACGCAGGCGGTTCGCGGCGACGGCGGCACGACCGACGAGGTCATTCAGGAACTGGAGTCGCGAATCGAAGACGAAGGGTAACTGGGCGCTACTCGGCAGCCGTCGTTTCGTTGCCTCGCTGGTCCGACTCGGTCATCGAGTCGCGATCCGTTTCCTCGATTTCCGTCGTCTCGACTTCGGTCTCCTCGTCATCGTCGGCCGCGTCTTCCGTCTCGTCCTCACCAACTTCCTCGACATCGACGTCCGTGCCAGCGACGCCGCTTTTCGAGATGACAGGCAGGAGGTTGTAGCCGCCGTTGCCCTTCTTGACGACGTTGATATCGAAGACGAAGTCGACCGATTCGCCGGCGACGACCTCGAACGACTTGGTGATCTGGAGCTTCTCGCTCGGTATCTTTACGTCGACGGACTCGCCGTCGACGACGCCGTCGACCGATTCGGCGTACAGTTCGATCTTGCTGTAGCGGCCCTCCTCGAGTTCGCCGTCGAGGACGCTGATGGCCTTGTCGCCGACGACCTCAGTGAGGTCGACGGTCGCGCCGTCGAGTTCACGGACGACGAAGCCGCTGTTGTCGTCGCCGTCCTCGTTGTCCATCTCTTCATCGTCTTCCGCCTCATCTTCGTCGTCTTCATCCCCATCGGCCATTTCTTCTGTCTCTGTCTCAGTCGCCTCGGCCGTCTCGGTCGCTTCGGCGGTGGCCGTTTCCGTGGTTTCGGTCTCGGTTTCGTCCTCGCTTTCGGTATCCTCACTCTCGCCCGCGTGGAAGATGCGGGCTCGCGAGAACGACACGTCGAGCGAGTCGAAATCGCCGATGGCCGCGGGCTGGTCGCTGATGAGAAGCCGGAACGCACCGACCGCGCCGCCGTCGTCCATCGTGGTGTCGCCGTCGCTGGTGTCGTCAGTACTAGTCCCGTCGCCACTGGACCCGTCGGACCCGCCGGAATCGTTCGACCCGGAACACCCGGCGAGGAGGCCGACCCCGACGCCAGCGCCCGTGGCGATGAACCGTCGTCGTCTCATCGGCCGCGCCCCATCTGTGCTGTCGTCGCTGTCGATGCTGTCTCCGCTGTTGCGTACGTACTCATTCCATGACGTGGGATGGGAGTGGCGCGTATATGCCCCGCGATAGGTCAAATCAATGTACGCCCCTCTGAACGGAATGAACGGTCTGGCAGTATCTGAACGGTTTTACCCCCGTCGGCCCACGTCCTGATAATGGCAAACTCGAACGCGAAGGGCGACCGCCGCGAGCGCGAGCTGGTCAACGCACTCGACGAGGCGGGCTTTGCGGTGATGCGCGCGCCGGCGAGCGGCAGCGCGACCGAGCGGGAACTGCCGGACGTGCTCTCGGGCGACGGCGAGACGTTCTACGCTATCGAGGCGAAATCCAGCGCCGGCGACCCCATCTACCTCACCGGCGAAGAGGTCGAGGCGCTGCTGTTTTTCGCCCGGAACTTCGGCGCGAAGCCGCGTATCGGCGTCCGGTTCGACCGCGAGGACTGGTACTTCTTCCACCCGGCGGACCTCCACACGACAGACGGCGGCAACTACCGCGTCAAGAAGGAGAAAGCCCTCTCGGACGGAACGGACTTCGAGGAGTTCGTGGGCCACTCCGAGAAGGTCACGCTGGACGAGGTGGCCGACGACGGCCCCGACCAGAGCGTGCTGGACGTGCTGTCGGCCTTCGAGCGCGGCGACCTCGACAAGGAGGAAGCCGCGGCGATGCTGGAATAACGGTTCGCAGGCGTTTGATTACTGGGACCCACCGCTGACGAGTTCGGCGTCCTCGACGCGGCGGAGCCGCGACAGGGGAAAGGCGTACTCTCGCGGGTCGCTCGCGCGGACGGCGTCCGAGAGATACGTCACCAGCACAACGAGGTCGTCGGATGGGTAGCCATCGTTGGTGTCGTAGTCGGCGACTGTCTCGCCCGTCGCCTCGATGGTCCAGTCGTCGGCTGGCGTGTCGGTGACAGCCGTCACGACGAGTCTGTCGCCCGTCTCGCGGTCCCGCACGATGTCGCCGGTTTCTAGCCGACAGCGCCCACAGAGATGCGGCGTCTGTGCGTCCGGGGCGACGAAGGTGACGGTGCCACAGGCGTCACAGGTCGCCCGCTCCTTGCCGGGCGGCGCGACCCGCCGCGCGGTGATCTCGATGGCGACGCGCCGGAGGTGTTTGCAGTGCTCGCCGCGGATGCGGTTGTCGGGACAGGAGCAGGAGTGCTGTGCGATGTCGACGAGGTACGTGCTGTCGCTCTCCGTCATCACGGCGTACGTGCTGCCCGCTCGCGGGCGCACGGCCATGCGCTCGGTCCAGGCGCGGGCGGCCCGGTCCGGGAGGGAACGGAGGTCCGGTGCAAGTGCGGTATGCTGCCGGTCGGCTGATGGCTCGATGAGCGTCATAGGTGCGGACGCGGCTGTATTTTCCAATGCGTCCAGTTGAAACGTAGGTTCTACAGCGGCGTAAATGACTCGGCCAGGCGGCTCCGGCGCTTCGATACCCTTTTTGCCGGCCCTGTGAAATCGCAGGACATGGATATCGAGCGGGAGACGCTCCTGCAAATCGTCATCTCGGCGGTCGCCGTCGTGCTGTTCATCGGCACGACCGTTACCGTCTCACAGATGCATCTGGACGGATCAAGCTCAGAGGCAATGGGCGGCTACGCGCTCATCGGCGCAATCGGGCTGTTCGTCGTGTTTATGACCGGCGCCGGCCTCTGGCTCGAACGCCAGCAGTTCTAGGCGTCGGCCTCTTCGTCGCCCTCGTCCTCGCGCCAGTCGACCAGTTCCTCCTCGTCGGTGTCGTCTAACTTCTGTTCGTAGTAGCCCATCGGATGCGAAATCGTCTCGCAGAGGTCGTCCTTGTTGACGCAGTCGCCGTAGGACTGCATGGTCGAACACGCCGGCGTCGAGTACTCTGTCGGGCTGGTCTCCCCGCGGATGTGGTCGACTTGGTAGCGGGTAGCTTCCTCGCCGAAGCCGGGATTGACCTGAAAGAGGTCGACGATTTCGTCCGTCGTCATCCCGATGCCGATGAGGAAGGTCGCGATGGCAAACCGGGAGTGGTGTTCGAGGTGCTCGCCCTTCTGCACCTGATCAAGGAGCGACTTCATGCAGGGTGGGAACAGTTCGGGGACGACGGTGTCAATCTCGCGGGTGAGTTCCAGTTCCGAGAGGACTTCCTCCAGGCGGGCGACCTCCTCGGTCAGTTCGTCCGCGATAGCGTCGGGGACGGTGAACGGCAGGCCGTCAGTGACCCGATGGCGAATCGCCTGTTTCAACAGGACGTTCAGTTCCTCGGTGGTGACCATGACCTCGCCGTTGGCCAGTGGTCGATTGACCAGCCGCCAGGAATCGCCCCGCTGGTCGGCTGCCAGGTCGAGATACGCGCCGACCTCGACGCGGTAGCCGTCACCAGTGTCGCTGACGGCACTTGCGAGGTCGAACTCCGCGAGGAGTTCCGTGCGGTCCAGCGTCTCGCGCTGGGTCGATTTCAGCTCCGTCGTCGTTTCGAACTCCTCGGTGAACCGGTCGTAGGCCGCCTCGGCCTCCGCCTGTGCGTACTTCCGGGTACAGATGTGCACGTCGACGAGCGACACCAGTACGCGGGCGACCGGGTACGACAGGAGTTCGACGCGGGTCCGCCGGTGTGGCTCCCCGACAGTGCCGTCCGTGATTGCCGATTCGACCCGCTCCAGCGCGCGCGCCGTGACCGCCTCGTCCGTGGCGACAATCTCACCTAGATCCACCGCCGCGGCTTCGACGGCCTCCCGCGACCGCGCCAGAAAGGGGTAGCGTGCGTGGAGCGGTTCCATTGCCACCACCTTTCGGATGGGAGCGAATAAAATTGCCGTCACCGCGACGGTCGGTGTCGGATTCCCGACAATCGGTCCGAGAGACGGGGGCAACCATGTTGTGGGGCTATACACATAGATCCGGACCGGCGGCGAGTGAATACAGCTAGTAGACAAGCGGATACCTGCCAGCCCCGACTGACAAAGTGTGGTAAGGACGCGGGTCGGCGACTGCATTCGGTTCGGTCAGCGGACTGGGCCGGTGCAGTCATCCCCGACGAGGTAACTGCCAAACGAGACACGGAGCACACCGATGACACACGAGCACGACACCGAATCACGGGATGGTATCAGAGCAACCTTCGAAGAGTACGATGTCGGCGTAGACACAGTCGCCCACATCGGCGACCCCGAGAACCCGTCGGCCTGGATTCAATCAACGGTCACCGTCGACGTTCGGGAGTGAGTTCCGTGTCGCTTTTCGCCCGCTGCTAGGTCTGCGCGGTGATTTTTGCAGGAATTGCAGGGCGTGCAGAATAGTTTGAGATTTTGACCGGCACGGAGCATTCGCTACTGCTCGCGGGTCGCCCCGCTCGGATATTGGAGGCCTCCCTACGTCTCACGGCTTCGCCGTTCGACTGAAAGGCGGTCTCCGCTTCGCTCGAACCACTCTATGTCCTCCACGGGTCGCTTCGCTCCCCGTTCCGAGACGAGATTCTTCGCTCCGCTCAGAATCTCGCTACTGCTCGCGGGTCGTTCCTCCCGCTCGTAGTTTTCGATATCCTCGCTCCGCTCGGATATCGCTACGTCCCGTGCTGCCAGGAATCCATATACTCGGCCTGGGCGTCCGTCAGCGAGTCGAAGTCGACGCCCTCGGCCTCCAGTTTGATCTCCGCGACCTCCTTGTCCAGTCGGTCCGGAACGGCGTGGACGCCGGCCTCGTAGTCCTCGGCGTTCTCGACCAGTTCGCGGACGCAGACTGCCTGGATACCGAAGCTCTGGTCCATCACCTCGACAGGGTGGCCCAGCGCGATAGGGGTCGCAAGGTTGACCAGCCGGCCCTCGGCCAGCACGTTCAGGCGTCGACCGTCGGCCATCTCGTAGGTCCGGACGCCGTCCCGAGATTCGTAGGTGTCGGCGGCGAGGTCCGACAGCGCGTCGAGGTCGACCTCCACGTCGAAGTGGCCGGCGTTAGCCAGCAGGACGCCGTCCTGCATCGCTTCGAAGTGTTCCTCGACGATGACGTCGCGGTTGCCGGTGGTCGTGATGAACACGTCGCCCTCGGCGGCGGCCTCGGCCATCGGCTTCACGTCGTAGCCCTCCATGTGCGCTTCGAGCGCGCGGCGGGGCTCGACCTCGGTGACGACCACGTCGGCGTTCTGGCCGCTGGCCTTCTTCGCGACGCCCTTGCCGCAGTAGCCGTAGCCGGCGACCACGACGGTCTTGCCGGCCCACGAGAGGTTCGTCGTCATGGCAATCGAGGCAAGCGAGGACTCGCCGGTGCCGTGGACGTTGTCGAACAGGCGCTTCATCGGCGTGTCGTTGACCGCGAACACGGGGTAGTCGAGTTCCCCGTCTTCGTCCATCGCGCGCAGTCGGTGGACGCCGGTCGTCGTCTCCTCCGCGCCACCGACGATGGTGTCGATGAGTTCCGGGTAGTCCTCGTGGATGGCCGCGACGAGGTCCATCCCGTCGTCGACGGTGATGGTCGGCTTGTGGCCGATGACGGCCTCGATGGCCTCGTAGTACTCTTCGTCGTCGACGCCGCGCTCGGCGTAGGAGGTGACGCCGTCGACATCGTCGAGGGCGGCGCTCACGTCGTCGTGCGTCGAGAGGGGGTTACAGCCGGTGATGGCGACCTCCGCACCGCCGATAGCCAGCAGTTCGGCAAGAACTGCGGTCTTGGCTTCGACGTGCATCGCCATGCCAATGCGTTCGCCGGCGAAGGGTTGGTCGGCCTCGAACTGCTCGCGGAGCGCGCCGCAGATGGGCATGTGCTGGACGGCCCAGTCCATCTTACGGCGGCCGGAATCGCGAGCCTCGTCGAGGTCGTCAAGTCGCTCGGAAATAGGCGTCGTCATGTCGCGACAGAAGAAGAGAGTTCCTAAAACGCTACCGAAGCCGCTCAGTTACCGCGCTCGTCCGGCGGGCCGGCGTCGTCCGGTCGGCCGCGGTCGCCGTCGTCATCGTCGTCGTCGGTATCGGTGTCATCGTCACTGTCGTCATCGTCTTCCGGTTCCTCAGTTTCGTCTTCCGGCTCCTCGGTTTCGTTCTCGTCGTCTTCGGTCTCGTTCTCCGCGTCGTCGCGGTCCGCAGGCGGCCCGGCATCCTCCGGGGGGCCGCGGCGGTCGTCCGTCTCGTTCTCGTCTTCAGTCTCGTCCTCGGCGTCGTCATCATCGCGGTCCGCAGGCGGCCCGGCGTCTTCCGGGGGGCCGCGTCGGTCGTCCGTCTCGTTCTCGTCGTCACCGAAGATGTCGGCCGGCGGCCCCTGTCGCTCGCTGGGGTGGGTCTCGTTGTCGTCGGACTCGTTCTCACCGGTGACGTGTGCCGGCGGGCCGGCGTGGTCCGGCGCGTTGCCGGGGTTGTTCGCCGTCACGAAGCTGGCGACGGCCGGACCGATGCCGCCGGTCCGGTTCTCGTCGCTCAACAGGTCGCTGACGTAGGCCGACACTTCGAGTCCGAAGGTGTCGAACTCGGTCATGTTGGTGGCGTTCATCGACGCGACGGTCAGCTCCGCCGTCGTCGACGCGGTGTGATTGTCGGCCGTCGCCGTCACGTCGACCGTCACATTCTGCTCGGGCGCGGGCAGTCCGACCGTCCCGTCGCTGTCGGTCGCGTAGGTTCCGGTTCCGGCGTAGGAAGCGTCGTCAGCCGTCTCCACGGCGACAGAGGCGTTCTCGACGCCCGTCTCGTTCTGTGTGACCGATACCGTCGCGCTGCCGTCGTCGGCCTGTGAGACACCGACTGCGAGAGTGTTCCCCGCGTCGGTGTTGCCGGCCGAGTCCGCAGCGGCCGCCAGGCCCGGACCGACGGCCAGCAGGGTCAGTCCGACAGCGGCGTACAGTGCAAAGAGTTTGGTGCGCATCGTACTCCGTGCTTCGCCGAGAGAGCGATAAACACCCCCTCCCGTTCAACTCGTTCACGCCGTTCGCAGAATCGAAAACACTAGCAGAGACGCAGTTATACTGTTCAATAACGGTTTTCAGCGTTTATTCCGGATCTGTCAGTCGCCGGCCCGTTCGACCAGCGCGGCCGCGTGCTCGCTCGCTCGTTCGCGGACGGCCTGCTCGTCGAACACCTCGACCGTGCGGTCGCGCATCAGCACCTCGCCGTCACAGACCGTGTGGCGCACGTCGCTCCCGCGGACGGCGTACGCCAGGTGCGAAACGAGGTCGTGGGCCGGCGTCAGGTGGGGGGCGTCGAGGTCGATGACGGCCAGGTCCGCGTTCGCGCCGGCCTCGATGCGGCCGCTGTCGAAGCCGAGCAGCGCCGCGCCGTTTGCGGTCGCCATCTCCACGACGGTCCCGGCGTCGACCGCGCTGGCGTCGTCGGCCGCCAGCTTGCCGAGCATCGCCGCGTCGCGCATCTCGTCGAACATGTCGAGGTCGTTGTTCGAGGCCGCGCCGTCGGTCCCGATGCCGACGGTGACGCCGGCGTCAAGCAGGTCCTGGACGGGGGCCATCCCGCTGGCGAGTTTCATGTTCGAGGCCGGGCAGTGGGCGACGCCAGTGTCGGTCTCGGCGAGCAGGTCGATCTCGCTGTCGTCAACGTGGACGCCGTGGGCCACGTACGTGTCGCCGTCCAGCAGGCCGACGTCGTCTGCGTAGGCGAGCGGACGCTGTCCGTGCTCGTCCACGATGGGCGTCACCTCGTCGCGTGTCTCGTTGGCGTGCAGGTGGATCGAAAGGTCGTCGTCGAGAGCCTTCGGGACGAACTCCCGCAGGTATCCCTCGCCGACCGTCGTCAAGGAGTGGGGCTGGAACGTCGTCCGAACGCGACCGTCGGCCGCGCCGTCGAGTTTCCGGGCCACGTCGAGGCTCTCCTGCAGGTCCGCCCGTGCGCCCTCGTCGTCCTTGCCGACCGTGACCGCGGTGAACCCGAGCACCGCCCGCATACCGGCCTGGTCGACGGCCTCGGCGATCTCCTCGACCTCGAAGTACATATCCGACAACGCCGTTGTCCCCGACCGAATCATCTCGACGAGTCCCAGTTCCGCTCCAGCCCGGATGTCCTCGGCGGTCAGTTCCGCCTCGACGGGCCAGACGTCCTCCTGCAGCCAGGCGTCGAGGGGCTTGTCGTCCGCGAGGCCGCGCAGCAGCGTCATGGCGACGTGGGTGTGGGCGTTGACCAGCCCGGGAATGACCAGCCCGTCGCTGGCGTCGAGTTCGTCGTCGCCGTCCAGTATGCCGGGGTCGTCGACGGCAACGATGTCGCCGCTGTCCTGTGAAACCAGTACGTCCGCACGCTCGACGGACAGGTCCGGCCGGAGGACCTGCCCGCCGGTGACGAGGAGTTCGCTCATGGCGATGGCTTCGCAACCGCGGGTCTTAGTTCGCCGGGTCCACAGCGCCGCTGTGTGGCGTGTTGCCACGCCGATAAACAGTGTCACCGCCGAATCAGTGCCTGTTCCGCAGGGGTCTTTCCGTTCCGGCGCGTCCGGAAGGTCAAGAACATGGCGACGGCAGAGCGCATCCGACAGCGGATCAGCGCCATGCGACACGGAAGCCCGGCTCGGATGTTGCTCGCCGTCGCCGGCGGCTGG
>JGI12447J12854_1000403_pt1 | contig 13221 bp, 15 predicted proteins | sample A23P2SouthBayCA_2_FD_12854 | JGI IMG/M metagenome (IMG submission 12854)
GGCGGCAGCCGCTCGCGAGCGTTCGCCCACGCGGGCGACCCGCTGGCGAGCGACCCGCTGTGTGGCTACGTCCCGCCCGGCTACGACGGCCCGCTCCCCTGGGACGAGGGCGACGACCGGCCGGCGACGCCAGGGAGACCGTGAATGACTACTGATCCGGCGTCCAGGTGTGTTGCCACTGCCGTGTCGGTGCCGTGTCGGTGCGGTTATAACGCCGCTGTCGCAAGGAACCGGTATCAATGGTCCGTGACCCGTTCGCGGACGAGGATCAGCCCGACCTTCAGGAGGTGCTGGACGCGCTCGACGACCCCGACTGTCGAGCCATCGTCTCGGCGCTCGAGGAGCCGATGACCGCAAGCGAGATCGCCGAGGCGAGCGACATCCCGCTGTCGACGACCTACCGGAAGATCGACCTGCTCGAGGAGGCCCAGTTGCTCTATGAGGGCACGGAGATCCGTCCGGACGGCCAGCACGCGAGCACCTACGAGGTCGACTTCGAGGAAGTCGTCATCGCGCTCACGGAGGAGCGGGAGTTCGACGCCGAGATCGCGCGCCGGCCCCGGACGCCGGACCAGCGGCTCGAATCACTCTGGTCGGAGGTACGAAAGGAAACATGAGTCCACACGTCACCGCGCTCGTCGCACTGAAGACAGTCACGCTACTGCTCGGCGGCCTGATCACCTACTTGTCCTACAAGGCCTACCAAAGGTCGGGAGCGCGCCCGCTGTGGTACCTCGCTGTCGGGTTTGGGGTCGTCACACTGGGGACGTTCTTCGCGGGGGCGATCGACCAACTAATGCGACTCGTCGTGAGTGGCGACACCGTCTCGATGCCCGGGGGAGGCTCCCCCGACGTGGCCGTCACCGACATTGCACTCGTCATGGAGAGTGCGCTCACCGCCGTCGGCTTCGCGGTCATCGTCTACTCGCTGTACACGGAGTAACCGGTTTCTCTGCCCGCCCCCGTCCGTCCACACGGTTTCTCCCGCTGGACCGTCCGTCCGATTTCTCCCGTCGATTTCGCTCGTACGGTTTCTCCCGTCACTTTCGCCCCGGACATCTTCGGCCGTTCGCACCCGTTCCCAACCCCTGAGAAGCGTTGGCGGGGTATTTGCGTCCGACCTGCGTGTTTCCTGTAAGGTGTGTCTGCCGTGTTCGACGCCATATTCGATACCACGCTCGTGCTCGCACTGACGAAAGCGGCGACGCTGGTCTTCGGCACGCTGTTGACGTCCCTGTCCTGGCGCGCGTATCGCCGGACAGGCGCGCCCGCGCTCCGGGCCCTGGCCGCGGGTATCGGTCTGGTCACCGTCGGCGCCATCGTCGGCGGGGCCCTCCACCAGTTCGTCGCCATCCGCCTCATCGTCGCGGTCAGCGTCCAGAGCGTCTTCACCGCGACCGGCTTCGCCGTTCTCACCTACTCGCTGTACGCGGAAGGTGTGACCGACTCCGGGTCCCGAACGCAGGCCGACACGGTACGCCGGAGCGGCTGAACGTCGTTTTTCCGTTCTTTCGCCTCGCGCTGGCTCGCTTTCACCGTCTGACAACGCGACTCGATCGACGCCATAAATCCTATGCAGCTATATCATTTCTCAGGCCGCGTTCCGCACAGATTCGGTGTTTGGATTCCTACAAACCACCAACTAACCAATACTTACCGCCGAGATCAGACTATTCAACTCTTTAGGGGAGTTGTACAACGTTAGTGGATGAATTTGATCTTCCCTTGCGGTACGACACACCAGATCTCCATCGAACAGCACCTAACCCGACTCCCAACCCGATAGAAGCATCTCTCCAGTCACCCGAACCGAGCACACACCACGCATCGAGCGACACGAGACGCCGCTGCTCGTCGACGCCGAACCCACAGCCCTCGCAGACAGTTTCGACTGCGTTGGTAGTGACCTAGCCGTCGCATTCGGGATATTGATTCGATTGTACAAGGGCACTCGCGCGTGATGACCGCGTACACACCTGCAAAAACATATCGCCCCGGCTATTCCCACCAGCGGTCGCGCTCTGGGAATTCGATCCGCGACCAGCCTGTGATAGCGAGACTGGCCCGAATGAGGGTACCGATGATGTGTCGGTGGGCCGGTCATCGTTCGCAAGATAGTGAGCCAAATCGTCTCGCTGGTCAGTAACACTCTGGGCAAATTCGCTCATTGTCTGTGTCACGAGAACCGTTTCGCGGCCACAAATTCTCGTTTTGCGGCCGCGAAATCCGCTGGATGATTTATACATCACGCTTTCATACCCCAATTCACCGTGGCGCACCTCCCGGATTGGATCGACGACCGCATCGGTCGAAACGTCGGCAACTCCCTGACACAGCGACACGTCGTGGAGACGATGTTGGACTCCGAGCGGCCGTTCTTTTCCATCCGACAGATCGAATCCCGAGTAAAGCCAGACGTCAGCAAGGCCACGGTTCGAAACCGTCTGAACGAATTACAGGAACTCGACGTGATAGCGACCGAAGCGTACCCCGAATCCGTGACGCTGTACTACGTCGACTATCCCGAATCGAACTGGCCACTGCCTCCACAAGAACACCGCACGTTCACAGGCGTGTCCCCGCTTGACCAACTCTCCGTGCGCGGGTTCATCACGATGCGGGAGACAGCCGGTGTCAGAACACTCGTCCTCGCTGGCTACCAGTTCACATTGGTCCTCCTGGCACTCGGCACTGTCCTTTCGGCGTTCGGCCCCACTTTCGGCTCCGGAAACGGCGTCCCGCTCTGGGGAACGGCATTCGATCTGCTTGTCGTGACGACCGCCCTCCTGCTCACCGAGCGAGCGGTTGCATGGGTCCGATCACGGTATGCACCGTTCGATTCTCTCCCAAGTGTATAGGCTGCCAATTATACGCTGTTTCATACAACCCAATGAATTCGAACACATCGAAACCCGTTCCCGGTCCAGAACTGCTGAATGAACGCACGCTCGCCGGCATTGTCGTCCACCTCCTGGGCCTCGTGTCCAGTGTCATCGGCCCCGGATTAGTGTATCTCTTCTCGAATCATGAATTCACTCGAGAGAACGCGCGAAACGCGCTGAACTGGCACTTGTCGGTACTCGGTACGTGGATCGTCGCCATCGTCGTATTCGTCCCCGGAGCAGACAACATCAATATCCCTGGAATGACCGTCGAGGCACCGTTGCTTCCCGGTGCGCTCGGAACCGCATTTGGAATCGTCGGTACTGTGCTGCTCCTCCTCGCTATACTCTACACGATGGCGACGTTTTTCCTCACGCTGTTCGCCACGTTCAAAGCACTCACCGGGACTGTCTGGGAATACCCCTTCACGAGAGAATTCGTGAGTCATAACCGCGAGGAATCACAGCAGTGAGTATGACCATGTCTCGAAGCGGCTTCAACGAGGGAGGACGCTGGAGTCGAGGTGCGTACAATGAGTGACAGCGGGCTTTCGATAAACGGACCGAAGACACTCCGTGGATCGTTGGTGCTTGTCGTACTCGCAATCGGATTGACCGGATACGGTGCATATGATTATGTGGATTCGACGAGTGCAGTTCGTGACGCAGCTGAAGTCGACGCGACAATCGTAGAAACCGGCGTCGAGACGACCAGCGTGAACCGCCGTGGTGGCGTCGAATACCGACCGACAGCGAAGTTCAACTACAGCTACGAGGGACAAGCGTATACGGGAACCAATATTTTCCCGGGATCTGTCACGCCAACCTACGACACGGAGGCGGCTGCTCGTGATGTGCTCAGCGGGTATCAGCCAAATACGACAGTCACGGCGTACGTCGACCCAGCGACCCCAGATAACGCCTTTCTGAACAATCGAGTGTCGAATACGCCATATATCCTCGTTGGCATCGGCCTACTGATGACGCTGATGGGATTAGTGTCGGCGAAACAAAACTATTGAGCTGGGGTTCGGTTCGTAGGACCGCCCAAACAATCGTACCAGGGAATCATAGAATCATCCACAAGATATTGATTTTGCTCCCACTCTGACTGAATCGGCTGGTAAGTAGGACTGTGCATGTCTCGAAAGGACTCCCAAAAGAGTTAACGCGACAGCTATAATAGGCAGCTATGATCTCTGAACGTGGAGCGTCTATACGCATATAATGGTGCCCTCGCCGTCATCGGGATCTCGTTAGGACTCAACGCTGTGCCTTCACTCGTTGCTGGAGAACAGAGTCTTCCATTACTGCTATTGGGAATCGGGTCAATCGGCATGGTCCTCGGTGCTGTCTATGGGTCGCTTTCGACCGATCCAGCCGAGTTTGAGGTTTCTGCGGGGGCGCTTTTGGCGCTGATTGTTGCTGCTTGTTTGAGCCTAACAGGTACTATATTAGAATTTCTGATCACTACATAAGAACAAACCATCAACTGAAGTGATCTATTCATATCTCACCTGTACTGAGCGTGTTCGGATGGGCTGCTAACCGTTCTATGACGGCCTGTTGCGACTGGCTACTCTACCCGGTCTGGAAGAAGATGTTTAGTTTCCACCCATCTATAGTAACCGTTAGAACTTTTTGCTCTGGGACTATTGCACGAGCTAGTGGAACATCTCGACGAGATCACCGTCGAGGAATTGCAAGACGCTCTCGACAACGTGGACGGAAAGAAGCCGACACAACGGCTCTTAGCGGCAATCGCGTACAAGAATGGTGTCACGCAGACCGAGCTAGCCGAGTGGTACGACGTCCAACGGCGGACCATCTACAGCTGGCTCACGCGACTCGACACCGACGAGTCGCTTGAGCAAGCCGTGTCTGATGATAAGCGAACTGGAAGAAATCGTAAACTCTCAGAATCACAGCAAGAGAAATTCGAAGAAACCGTTCACGATCCACCTGAAGAGGTTGGGATCAACGCGCCGGCGTGGACGCCGGCGCTCGTCCAAGAGTATCTCGAAGACACGTACGGCGTCCAGTATTCAATCCCGAGTTGCCGGCGGTTACTGAAAGAAGCGGGATTGAGCTATCAAAAACCACGCCGTTCAGCCGCCGAAGCCGATGAAGACGAGCACGAAATTTTTTCACGACGAGCTCAAAAAAAGCGGCGGGAAATGGACGCCACCGTAGTCTGTATCGACCAAACCAAGAAATCCGTGCAAGTTGAGCCGCGTGCCGCGTGGTTTCCGCGCGGCACGCGGCCCGCGGTCGAGCTTTCAGGCCAACGTGATTGGACGTGTCTGCTGGGCGCGATCACCGAGGACGGTGATCGCTTCTTCTCTCGATTTACCGAGTACGTCACGGCTGAACACGCGAAACATTTCATTTTGGCATTATGTAATGAATTCGAAGATGATTTGATCGTCGTGCTGGACGGAGCGCCGTATTTTCAGGCGTCGGCGGTCACGGACCTGGCGGCCCGTGACGACCTCGCCTTCGTGACGTTACCCTCGTATTCACCGGAGTTGAATCCGGTCGAAGAATGCTGGAGACAGCTGCAAAAGGCTCTGAGCAACCGCTTCTTTGACTCGCTCAGCGAGCTAACAACAGCGATCGACACCGCTCTCGACAAACTCTCTGTTCCTAAAGTGAGCAATTACTTCTAGTGCTTACTATAGTTAGTCACCATTGGAACTGTCGGGGTCGTACTCGCTAACTACTGTTTCCGGTAATCCGCTCTACAAGATGCACGAAATTGACGATGACGAGTTCGGTGGTGTTTGGGCCGGAGTAAGCACATTTCTCGTTGCACTGGTAGCCTTGGGTGTGTTCGTGTTTACGACAGACCCCATCAACAGTGGCGGGGTCATAGCGAGTGCTGCCCTCGCTATCTTTGGGGTTGCCCAAACTCTCGCCCCTCGTATCTTACCGTGGTTCAAGGATCTCGGTGATCGGTCAGTCGGGCTGTTTTGGATACTCGTCGGAATCTGTGTCGCCGCTATCGGTGTCGTCGCCTCACCTACGATCGGGCGGTTCGGTGGTGGATTGGTAATTGGGGCCGCATTCGTACTCTATGGATGTTTCACTGTACTGGGCCGATAGCCCCATGCTCTACACTAAACGATTTGTAGCTCCTCTTCACTCACTAGTCTCTTCGGCTTGGTCGTCCGGGATGGGCTCAAGGGAGTCTTCCATCCGTTCGAACTTAGCTTCACGAAGCGCTTCCTCGGATGTCTCTTTCTGCACGAGAGACGCCCCTTCAGGCAGCTCTACGTCCTCCCCCTCCAAGGGGTCGACGTCGACAACCATCTTGCGTATCTCCATATCCCGATTGATCCGCCCGATCAGCTGCTCGAATGCCGTCTCCCGCTCATGGCGCACCCGCCGCAACTCCCTCACTTTCCGCTCGAACTCCGTCTTGGCTGCCCAATCGTAGATTCGACGGCCAAGAATCGTGAGTTTATACCGCTTCTCCGTTCCGTGCTCGGTTGGCCTGTGCCTGACCGTGAACACCTCGCGCTCAACACCGTCTGAGAGTCGCGAGGACACCGTCGAGCCACTGACCGCAACCGCGTCGACGAGCGCGTTGAACGTCGCTGTTTCCGTTCCAATCTCCGTGATGAGTTCCGCAACGCCCTTCTTTCGAAGAAACCCCTCGAGTTCGTCCAAGCCCATCGTACTTCCGTATTCTCTCCTTTCCACTATAAACCCAACTAAAATATGATTCATACTGATTCTTGACTCACACCGAATTACGGCCACAACCAATTCTTCAGTTACAGCACGCATATCCATTGATATGGCTCTCGTTACAAGCACAGAGCAAACAATTGACGCTAATGCCCGACCATATTATCACTCTACTTTATATTGATATTTGTACCTGCTCAGCAGTCATATCTGCACAGTATCACTCCAATATCTGTCGGAGTACGGTCCAGACGCAGAGCCGCTCACCCCGGAGGTGGTGCAATGTCGACTGATCCGTCAGCTGCCGCTGACTCAATTATCGTCCATGCGGAGACACTCTGTGAGCGTGAAGACCACCTCTGGGACGTTATTCGTCAGCTATCGATCCCCGTCGACAACCTCGAGGATGCTCGCGATCAGAATCGCGTGACCTTTGGAACCGATGAGATGTTCCGTACGCTCCTGTTCAAGGGGATTCGCGGCATCTCACAGAACGAATTAGCGCAACGACTTGGCCGGGAGCCGAGCTTAGTCAAGAGCTTCCACCTCGATATCACCGATCTCTCGAAGACGCCGACCCAGCAACAGCTCTCGTACACGCACGCGCAATTCAGCGAGGATACCCAGGAAGTCCTCAATCGGACGGTTGCTGGCGTCCGGCAAGTTGCTCTCGATAATGGTGTTCTCACGGAAGGCCTCGTTCCGTCAGTCCCAGCCGAAACCGAGGATGAGTCACAAAGTGCGAATGAGTACAAGAAGGAGAAGGCCCAGAAGACGCTGACGCTCGCTCGCAAACACGTCATCCCTGAGTTCGATACGCACCGCGCAGCCCACAAGACGTACTCCGACGAGGTAATGCTGGATATGTTCGCGAGTATTTGTGCGAACAACGGGAGTGCTCATTCGGAAGCCGAGTACGGCTGGCTCACTGACGACGACCTCACCTGCGACGACTCAACGTTCCTACGGGCAATCAAGAAAATTGCGACACCCGAAGACTCGGACGACCAGCTCACGTTCGAGGATTTCGAGGATGATGATTCGATGCCCGAGATCGACCAGATTCGAGACGCGGTTATGACGGCATTCAACGCCGCCACGGAGAACATCATCAACTCAATTCGTGGCGACGATCCCTTCGACTCACGGGAGACCGTTGCAGCCATCGACATCACCCACGAGCAGTTCCACGTCTGGCCGTGGGAAGACAAAGAAGCGGGAGTTGCGAAGCCGGACTACCCGAAGATGGTGAGTGGCTACAAAAAGGACGGCGAGTACGAACGCGGCTACAAGTACGCGACGATCACGCTAGTGGGGGATCACGCACCAATCGTCCTCGGTATTGAGCCGGTCAAAGAAGACTCTACGTGGGAGCGCGACGGTTCGCCGTCGTACTCGAAAGCTGACTTGGTGAGTCGATTGCTCGACCGAGCGGAGCAGTTCGTCGACCTGGACATGGTGATGTTCGACCGTGGGTTCTACGCTAATCGTGTGTACGCAGATGTCGACGAGCGTGGGCTCACGTATCTCTCCCCAGTGCCGACGTACGAAGATGACTTGGAGGCGATTCAGGATATCCAAGCGCATCCGACGGCGGACAAAGCCGTCAAACACGATGTGCCGTTGGGGATCGACGGCGAAGTCCATCACAAGGCGGAGTTTCTCTACACGCCAAGTACGAGCGATGATGCTGACGGGAAGTACGCGGTGTTCGTGACCAACGAGGACCATGTCGAGCCGGCGGAGATTGCGAGCGTGGTGAACGGGTACAGTCGGCGGTGGGACATCGAGAACCAGTACAAGTCGATTAAGGACTTTCTGCCGAAGACGTCGTCGACGGACTACCGGCTTCGGCTGTGTAACTTCGCGCTGTCGACGTTGATCTATAATCTGTGGCGGCTCACAGACTATCTGATCAAGGTCGCACTCGATAAGCCGATCCGGTCGCCGCCAGTGATCACGGCAAAGACGTTCGTGCGGGCGTTAGGCGACTTTCTCCGGGAGTTCGGGTAACACTTTTCTCACTCCGGGTTCTCCGATTCGATAGCGGCTGCTCTGTCCATTTCCGCTCATTTTCACGGTATCTGTCAGTAGTTCAAGTGATAGTCACTCGCTAAGTCGATCCTATTCTGTGTTCGCGCCGATTGTGGACTCACCAGCTCCCAGTATTTCCAGTCTCATTTGTAGCCTTAAAAGGACGCGAAGAATGTGGGGGTCCACAGATTCCGCGTTTGGATTCCTACAAACCACCAATAATCTAATATGTAGCCTGCGGACGGGAATCAATAGGTGCTCACGTCAACTTCGACACAGGCACGGAGTAGATAGTACCTCGTCCACCACCTGGAGCAGGCGTACACAATCGGCTACACTTCAGATTGTTCTCTGGATCGTAGTGACCAACCCGGTTGAGAAACTACAGCATCGTGTGGAAGGACGAACGCGTGTGCGTCCCAAGGAGAATACTCAGGCCACTCGTGTGAGTACGCGCTCCCGAACCACGAGCAGACACGGAAGTACTGTCACGCAGGCGATAAACGCGTAGACGATACTTAACCCAGTGACGATGCCGAAGCGTTGGAGCGGGGGTGACAGCGCCAGTGCGAGCACCCCAAAGCCTGCCGCAGTCGTCACCGCACTTCCGAGCAACGCACCACCAGTTCCTTCGAGTGCTGTTGCCAGTGTTTCGGCGAGCGAATCGTGGTGAACGCGTTCATCGACAAACCGCTCACTGACGTGAATGCTGTAATCCACGCCGAGACCAATGGCTAAACTCGTGATCACGACGGTCTCGCTGTTGAATGGGATATCGAGCACGGACATGGTGCCGAGCAACCACGCGAGCGCGATTAGGACGGGTGCGAGCGTCACGATACCCAGCCCCGGTGCATGGTACCGCCACCAGTACATACTGATAAGAAGGGCAAGGATGACCCCTAAGGTGATAGCGAATCCCTCGACGAGCGTTTCGAACAGAGCACTCTGGACGACAGCAGTGATGACCGGACCACCCGTTGCAGTAGCTCGTACTGGGGCGTCCTGTTCAATGGTCGAGGAGATGTCTCGTACGTCCCTTGCGACCGACTGAGCCGAGGCGTCCCCCTGCACGCCGACAGTTAGCCGTGCAGATTCGTATGACCCGTTCTCGGCTCGATAGAGAACCGACGATGCTTGTTCGGGAGCAACATTGAACATTAGGTCATAGACTGCTGCGACGTCTCTGTCTGGGAGACCATCACCATCCGTGTCACGGGCTGCAATTGCATCCGCAACCGTTTGATTCTCCGAAGCCACAGCTCGAAGGACAGATGTTGGGCTTTCGATAGCTGGTCTTCCATCGGAACCAATAACGACTGTCCCGCTGCTCTTAGTATTGCGGACCACATCGTCGGTCGCGGTAAGGAGTGCTGGCGCGGTCACGTTCCCACGTATCAATATTTGACCTTCTGATCCCTCTCCACGTTGCCGGAAATTGTCGCTGAGGTATGCAAGATTCTCACTCACCTCGTACTCACCGGGTGCGAACGGTTCCGGGAGGGAATCCATCCACGACGGCGCATCCTGCGGGATGAAATCGGCTTGGTTGAACTCGGTGTCGATACTGGTCGCGCCGTACGCCCCTGCGGAGGCGAGGAGTAACGATAGAACGATGACGACGAGGGGGACTCGCCGAGCAAGCGTAGCGGTACCCGAGAGAACACGGTTCAGCCGCCCCGAACCGACGCCGACGGCGGGGGTATGCCGGTCGCGGCCACGGCGGTCGAAAAACTGTTCGAGTTCAAGTTTGACGGCTGGTACAAGCGCGGCGAAAACGACGAAGATGGCGACGATTCCCACACCGCTCAGGATGGCGAAATCCTGAATTGAGCCCAGCGGACTGATGTAGTTCGAGAGGAACCCGACAGCCGTCGAGAACGCGGCGGTAGCGAGGGCGAGAACGACCCCAGCGATTCCGAGACGCATCGCTGTCGTGGGATCTCGTCGACTGACGTTCTCATCGTCGGTGTCGAGCGCTTCCTCTCGGGCTTCGCGGTAGCGCATGACGACATGGAGCGAGTAATCGATACTCAGGCCGATAAGCAAGAACGGAACGGCGATCAGGGTCGAATTCGACGGAATCCCGAGCCACCCCTGTATGCCAGCGTACCACACCAGCACGACGGCCACGCCGAATAGACTCACGAGAACGTCGATGAGGTCGCGGTAGGCGATCGTGAGGACGGTGAGCAAGAGAACGATTGCGACCGGTGTGATGATGATGAACGTGTCGCCGATGGCCTGCGAGGATTCCGCATCGATGAGACCCTGCCCGAACACGAACGCGTCGTCGAAGCGCTTCTCGACGAGAGAGCTGATGACCAGCTGTGCATCGTTCACCGATTCGGTTGTTGTAGTCGAACTGCTCGGACTCTGCTGAAAGACGAGAGTCGTTCTCGCGTCTGCACTCGTCGTCCCTGGTTCGTAATCCGTCGGCAGAAATTGAGTTGGCTCGTTGCCGGGAACAGACGCGTCTGGGTCGAGGATTCGGCTGAGATACGTTTCCACTTCCTCGTCGGTGCTGGATTCAAGTGCTGTGATCTGCTGGTCAAGTGCCGGTGCTGACGACTGACCCTGTCTTGCCATCGACGTATTGTTTCCAGAACCATTGGCGATAGCTGACGAACCGTTACTCTGTTGGTGTGCGTACGCAACGTTGGCAACTATATTCTCAAGGCCGACGATCCCCGTTCCGTCACGAAGTGTCGCATTGATCGATGCATTCTCTCGGAGATCCTGCTGAAGACGGAGACTTTCGAGTAGCGATTCGCGGGTGAGAACGTCACCTCCCTCGTCCCTAATAACAACCTGTGCGACAACTGTATCGTCCGTCTCGTACGTCGCTTCGATACGATCGAGTGCTGCCTGTTCTGGGGAATCGATGCCGGTTTGGCCGATCTGGCCTTCCCCAGTGGTGCCGACAATCGCGCCAGCCCCAACGACGGCACTAATGACGAGCAACAGTACAATAACCAACCTGCTCCGCGATGCGACGAAATCTGCGTACTCAGAAGTAAGGCTTCGCTTCATCGATTACTGACACCCCCAGCTATACCAGAAAATACGATGTCTAATCGAGTTTGTTCTGTATCGGACGTGTCCATATGCGTATTCCAATAGGGATTGATAAGGAGCGATGGAAGGGTCCCAAGATGTGGGAGAACCAGTCGTAGCTTCGAACGTTCTTACTGGAGTAGCGACCGTCGGCGACGACAGACCGGATTCTACGTCTGGTTGAGTCCGTAGATCATCACGACGAATCCAATGCTGATGATCACACTCTCAAGAGTCATCCCGGTGATAGTGGACGCTCCACCGATGTGGTGGAAGACTCCGACGAGAAACGTTCCAAGTGTGATGACTGCTAATCCTATCGCAAAGAACTGGAGGCCCGCGATTCGCGTGCGATTGTATGCTCTGTACGCCATCAGAGACACAATTCCCCCGAGAATGAGGGCAGTGATCTTCACGACGCCGAGTAACACGATAGAGAGGTTCATTTCGATTCCTCCTTCATTGCAGACCAGAACGTTGCCATGCGGTCTTCTGGGTCTTCTTCGGGTCGGGATACCTCTATCGTGAACTCGTCATCGGTGACGCTAATTGAGATGTCAGTAAAATCGCGTTCGTAGAGAGTCACGTTGGGTCCGTCACGTCGAACCTCGGTGTATTCACGGACGAGCATCGATTCACGGAGCAAGTCGAGCTTCCGATACACCGTCGAGCTTGAGAGACCGCACTCCTCACAGAGTTCGCTGGCAGATTTCGGTTCGGCCAGTAGCGTGAGTATGGTTCGACATTTATCGTCGTCGAGGGATTTCAACACCGTCGGGAGGCCGGGTTCGTCGAGTTCCTCGGACGACCATCGATCCATTTCAGTAGATGAATTGCGGAATGAATTCTTCGACGGAATTAGTGATAGACGATTCGGATCAACGTTTTGTTCGGTCATCTCAAGTGCTGTATATTGTAGAGCTGCTGTGGCATTTCACGGACATCGTATTTTGTAGTGTTTAATTCATTCGGCGCGATGGCTTTAGAGTCCCCGGTTATTCCCAAGTTGCTGGAATAGCACGCTGTGGTGCGTTACTGCTGTTTCTGGTCGTTTACAGGTACTACTCCCAGACTCTGGGACACCTCCTTTGGTGTATATGGCCAGCCTCGAATAATCGGCTGATGACACACGAAGCTAATAAACGGATCAACCTGCGAGACGCGGGGTGTGAAGTATCCAGCACAAAACGCCGATCGAGCAACCCTAATTCGATTGTCACACAATTGAACGCGGAGGTGCGACAATGACAACTATGCTTGATGTGGTAATGACCATCCACACGGTCTTCGCCGCATTATGGACGGGCGGGACACTCGTGGTTGCAGGGGCCGTCATCCCGGCAGCACGCAGCGACTTGCTGAGTACAGAAGGGCTGACGCTTATCGCACGAAGATTCTGGTATCTTACGGTGGCCTCAGTCCTGCTATTGTTGTTCAGCGGCGGCCATCTCGCAGGGACGCTCTATACTGCCGAATCGCTCCAGGCGACGGGCCGAGGAAACCTTGTCCTGACGATGGTCGGCCTGTGGCTTGTCCTCGCAATCGTGCTGTTCTT
>JGI12447J12854_1000417_pt1 | contig 13005 bp, 15 predicted proteins | sample A23P2SouthBayCA_2_FD_12854 | JGI IMG/M metagenome (IMG submission 12854)
GATGGCGACGAGTTCGAGGTCGGCGACGCCACCATCGAGACGGTCTCCACGCCCGGGCACACCTCCGGGATGACCTCGTACCTCGTCGACGACTCGCTGCTGGCGACCGGCGACGGCCTCTTCATCGAAAGCGTCGCCCGTCCCGACTTAGAAGAGGGCGACGACGGCGCACCCGAGGCTGCGGCGCAGCTCTACGAGAGCCTGCAGGAACGTGTCCTCTCGCTTCCCGACGACACGCTCATCGGTGGCGCACACTTCAGCGACGCCGCCGAACCCGCCGCCGACGGCACCTACACGGCCCCGATCGGCCAGCTCACCGAGGAGATGGACGCGCTCACGATGGACAAAGATGAGTTCGTCGAGCTCATCCTCTCGGATATGCCCCCACGGCCGGCTAACTACGAGGACATCATTCCGACGAACCTCGGTCAGCAGGAGGCTGACGACGACGAAGCATTCGAACTCGAGCTCGGCCCGAACAACTGTGCTGCCAGCCAAGAATCGCTCGCTGGTGACTAACGACTAGACATGGTACCTGATCCAGTCTTACTCCAACTGACCACCGAACTGTTCCCGAACGGGATCAGTCGCTACGCAATCGGTGGGCTCCTCGTCGGTCTCGGAACGGTTGTGATCTATCTCGGGACCGGCATCCCCGCCGGTGCAAGTACGTTCCTCGAGTCGACGCTGTCGTACGTCTCCGGACAGTCCCGCTTCCAGCGGTACGTCTCGTCTCGCGACTGGCGGCTCGTGTTCACGTTCGGCATCATTATGGGTGCGCTGGCGTTCTCGGCGACCGTCCAGTCCGGGATGATTACGACGTCGCTCTACCAACCCGGGACGACCGGCCAACTGTACGAGGTCGGCGGCCTGACGCTCTGGTCGACCGATGTCCAGCCGTGGCGGCTGCTCCTCGGCGGCATCTTCGTCGGTATTGGGACGCGTATCGGGAAGGGCTGTACGTCCGGACACGGTGTCTGTGGCGTCGGTTCCGCATCGAAAACGTCAATTACAGGTGTAATCACGTTCATGATCGTCGCAATCCTGACTGCACAGATCGTCGCCGCACTGGGGGTGAGTCCGTAATGTCGGACCGCCATCCCCTCTTCATGCCGCTGATCCTAGTCGGCGGCCTGATCTTCGGCTTCGGACTCGGCTTCAGTCACATGGCTCGTCCCGAAGTGGTGCTGAACTTCCTCCAGTTCGATGACTTCGGGCTGGTGTTCGTGATGTTCGGTGCTGCGATCGTTACCGGGGTGACGTTCTTCCTCGCGCCACGGCTGCTCGGTCGGGCACCGCTGACCGGCGACCAGTTCGAACGACGCCTGAAACCGTTCGATCGCAACGTCCTGATCGGCGGGTCGATCTTCGGCGTCGGCTGGGGGCTCTCGGGCATCTGTCCGGGTGCCGCCTACGCCAGCCTCGGCATCGGCAACGTCACCATCCTCTGGGCGCTCGCCGGGATGTTCCTCGGCGCGTACCTGCAGGGTCGGTGGCGAAGCCAGTCCGTCAGTGCTGATTCCGTGACTGCAGGTGCGGACTAAGCCGCTCTTTTCGATCCGCTAATGGACCTTACTCTCGTTTTGCTGTTCGTCACCGCCGGGTTCGCGAGTTTGTTTATGGCGTGGGTCATCGGCGCTGGCTCGAGCGGCGCGACGCCGTTTGCGCCCGCCGTCGGTGCCAACACCATCTCGACGATGCGGGCCGCGTTCGTCGTCGGAATCTTCGGCTTCGTCGGGGCCGTCACGCAGGGGGCGAACGTCTCGGAGGCGATCGGTCGCGGCCTCGTCGGCGATGTGAGCCTCCCAGCTGCTGGCGTGATTGCCGTCTTACTGATCGGGGCTGGCCTCATGGCCATTGGCATTCGGACCGGCTATCCGATTGCGACCGCGTTTACCGTGACTGGCTCCGTGATCGGCGTCGGGCTCGCACTCGGCGGGACACCGGTCTGGGCGAAATATCAACAGATCGGTACCGTCTGGGTGCTGACGCCGTTCGTCGGCGGCGGCATCGCGTACGTGATCGCGAGCGTTCTCCCGCGATCCGACGTGCCTGAACGGTTCAGCATCGCCGTGCTTGCGGGTCTCGTCGGTGGCGTCCTCGCGAACGTCGAATTTTCGTTTCTCGGCCCCGCTGACTCGACCGGCACCGTTGCCAGCACCGTTCAGGAGTTCGTTGGACTCGAGAGCGTCGGTGCCGCGATCGGCGTCTCGCTTGCGGTAGCGCTCGCGATTGCAGGGCTCGTCTACTGGGACGTCCGGCGGGACATGACCGGCGGGCTCAGGCGGGTGCTGTTGACACTCGGCTCGCTCGTCGCGTTCTCGGCCGGCGGCAGCCAGGTCGGGCTCGCAGTCGGGCCGTTGTTGCCCTTGTTCGATGACATCGAAGCGGTCTCGACGATGGCTATCCTCGTCGGTGGTGGGATCGGGATCCTCGTCGGTTCGTGGACCGGTGCGCCGCGCATGATCAAGTCGCTTGCACAGGATTACTCGTCGCTGGGGCCGCGTCGCTCGATCGCGGCGCTCGTCCCGTCGTTTCTCATCGCGCAGGTCGCGATCTTGCTTGGCGTCCCAGTCTCGTTCAACGAGATCGTCGTCAGCGCGATCATCGGCAGCGGCGCGGCGGTCGGTGGCAGGGACGCGATCAGCCCGCGGAAGATCTCGATGACGATCGGCGCGTGGATCGCGTCGTTCGCGCTCGCGTTCGTGCTCGGCTACGGCGTGGTCGTCGTGTTCCCGATGGCGTAGCCAGGCACTGCCCTTTGCATACTCGTTGGTTCAATAGATTGTCGCCGCAGACGATAACCTTGGTCGGTGCGTACGAATTTAGTTCACGCTGTGCATGTGAGTCTATGAGCAGCCGAGGCCCCGAAACCGATCGCGTGTCTCCCCAAAAACAGTTGACAGTGGATTATATGCAGATGGCGGGACACCGGAGTAACGTCCACGGGCTCGTCGAAATCGACGTCACCGACGCCAGGGAGCAGATCCGGTCGATCGAGGAAGAGACCGGAACGGACCTCTCGTTTACAGCCTTCATCATCTCCTGTTTGGCAGCTACCGTGGAGGAACAGCCGCAAGTCCACCGATATCATGATTGGCGGGGACGGATCTACGAGTTCGAGGACGTGGATGTCAATGTCCTCATCGAACGGGAAGTTGACGGCGAGCGAATCGGTGTTCCACACGTCATCCGGGCAGCGAATCAGCGGACGGTCCGGTCAATTCATGACGAAATCCGACGCGTCCAGGCGGACACTTCGAACCGCCCCGAGGCTGGCATCGCCAAGCTCGCCCGCCGCTGTCCCGGAGTCATCCGCAGACAAATCTGGCGCCTCCCGCAATGGTTCCCGTCACGGTGGAAACAGCTCGCCGGCACCGTCGCTGTCACCTCCGTCGGTATGTTCGGCACCGGAAACGGGTGGGCCATCAGTCCCACGAACTACACCCTCCAGCTCACTGTCGGCGGCATCGGAACCAAACCACGTCTGATCGATGGCGAACTCCAGTCCCGGGAGTATCTGAGCCTCACCGTCACCTTCGACCATGACGTCGTGGACGGAGCCCCAGCCACGCGGTTCGTCCAGCGCCTCGGCGCACATCTGGAAGCCGGCACCGGTCTAGATGCCGTGTCCGCCGACTGAGCAACCTCTCGACGAGAGCCAAGACACCACATCTCGTTCAACTCCCATAATATATTTCTCCCCCACAATTCCGCGCAAAGAAAACACGCAACTAGCTACTATTACGCCGACCGAGGTGGCGGCACGAGGTAAACGTTCCCCGCAGCGCGCGTGATGACCGCCTCAGAGACGCTGCCGAGCAACAGGCGGCGGAGTCGGCTTCGACCGCGCGAGCCAAGCAGGATCGTCGTCGCGTCGAACTCGGCTTCGGCCGCGATGATCTCGTCGACCGGATCCCCCTGCCGAACGTCGATCTCGGTCTCGATGTCCCACTCCTCGAGTTGGGCTGCGAGGTCGTCTAGCCGTGTGCTCGGTTCGTCGCCGTCGTCCCCCGTCGTGCCGGCGTCTTTCGGCGACTGGACGTGGACGAGCCGCGCCGACTGAGTGGCGTGGCGAAGCGTCGAGAACGCCTCGAACGCTCGTTCGGCGTTTTTGGAGAAGTCGGTCGCATAGAGCATGCGCCGAAAGAGGTGTTCACGGCGGAGGTCGGGCTCGTCGGTCTCGCGCTCGATACGCGTAATGAGTAGTGGCACCACCGTCGTCCGCGCGAGGTTCCGCGTCGTCGATCCGATGACGCGGTTCTCGAGCGGGCTCTTGCCACGTGAGCCGGCGATCGTCAGATCGGCCCCGACAGCGCCGGCGATCCCGTTGATGCGACGATGGGGCGTCCCACGGACGACGTGGGTTTCGACGGCGAACCCGGCGTCTTCCATCACCGACTGATACCGATCGAGTGCGCGCTGGCGACGGCCTTCGAGGTCCATGCCTGGCATCCCTGCGTGGACGTTCGAGGGAACGACGGTGACGAGATGGATCGTCTCGATGCCGATTCGCTCGAGACACTCGAGGCTGGTTTCGTTCTCGATCGCCGCTTCACTGGCTGCCGAGAGATCGGTCGTGTAGAGTGCTCGCATGTCACGAACGGATGCGATCGCTGTATAATATTGTTTGTATAGTTCAGAACCAATGAACATCAGTCGGCACGATTCGGTTCGATAGCAGCGGGTGATCCCCACTGATTACCTCCGAGTACTGAATTTCTCTAGCGCGATAAAATCCGCGCGCGATCGATTGAGGCGTTAAATCGCGGTCGTTTGGCGGGGAGCTTTGGACGGCCATATCTATATAACTTACGCATATATTTCGGTTGGATAGCCGTGTGATCAGTTGCAGTAATATTGTACAGCACATCCAAAACTGTTAATACCGCCATCCGATTAGAGACTACTGTAGAGAAAGCCATGATCCGTACACAACTGCACACGATGGGTGGTGAGACGCGATGATCGGTGGGGGAAGCCTAACCGCGTCGGTAGACGCTGGCATGCTCATCGGGGCTGTGCTCCTCGAGGCCATCATCCTGTATATCGGCTACGGCGCAGCGGAACAGCTATTCGGAGAACCAGTCGTCAATCGCATTAAGAATAACTAACAATGGAGATACTTGGAATGAGCCTGGCACTGATCGTACTGTTCGTTGGGTTCGGTCTGCTCATCGGGATCCTGTTCGGATTCTTCGGGATGGGCGGATCGTTCCTCGTGACGCCCGCACTGCTGGTGATGGGCTACGACGCGAACGTTGCGGTCGGGTCCGGTCTTGCGTTCGTCTTCGGGACCTCGGTGATCGCGACGCTGAAACACCGTGACCTCGGGCAGGTCGACTACAAACTCGGCGTCTTGATGATCGCCGGGACGACCGCCGGCATCGAGGTCGGGAAGGTCGGCCTCGAGTACCTCCAGCACATCGGGCTGGCCGGCTCCGTGGTTAGCGTCGCGTACGTGCTGTTGCTGGGTGGGATCGGTGTCTTCGTCACCTACGAAGCGATGAAAGACAGCGGTGGCGGCATCGACCACGACGTCGACGAGGACGCTGATCTCGAGGACGAGGAAATTCCCGAGATCGCCCAGAAGATCCAGTCCTACAACGTGCCACCGATGATCTCGATCCGCGGTGGTTTCAAGGTGTCGCTGTGGATGGTGCTGGCTGTGGCGTTCGCGACGGGGGTGCTGTCGGGCTTCCTCGGCGTCGGTGGCGGCTTCATCCGTATGCCCGCGCTGTTCTACCTGATCGGCGTGCCCGTTCCGGTCGCGGTCGGGACCGACCTGTTCGAGATCGTCTTCTCGGGCGGGATCGGGAGCTTCCTCTACGCCCAGTCCGGAGCGGTTAACCTCGGCATCGTCGTCCCCCTGCTGGCCGGGAGCGCACTCGGTGCCCGTGTCGGCGCAGGTGCGACCAACCTCGTCAACGAAGAGGACATCAAGGTCTACTTCGGGGTCATGCTGCTGCTCGGCGCGATCGCAGTTGCAGTGCGAGAGATCGGCGGCGTCCTCGAGATGCCGGTGCTCGACGTGGTGAGCCTGGTGATCATCCTCGGGGCCGCGCTGCTCGTCAGTGGTGCTGTCGTCTACAGCGGCGTCACCATGCTCCGTGAGAACGCGAGCGCGTCGCCGCCGACTGCTGACTAGACGAACACAGGATTGTACGATTCCTACACAAGTCTTTTAACCGCGCGGTGTCTATATAGGGGTGATTCCAATGCCGGATTCGATGTCCGAACAACTTCAGCAAGACATGCAGTGTGAAGGACTCCTCGAGTGCTTCCACGGCCTCAAGCAACTCGATAAGGAGTGCTTCCGGGCGCTCGTCGCTGCCGATGAGCCGATGACCGTCGATGAAATCGCAGACGCCGTTGACCGCGAGCGCTCGACCGCCTACCGGGCCGTCCAGCGGCTGCTTCAGACGGGATTCATTCAGAAAGACCAGGTCAACTACGATCAGGGCGGGTACTACCACGTGTACTTCCCGACCGATCCGTCGAAGCTCGCCGACAGCATGCAGCGGATGCTAAACGACTGGTACGCCAAGATGGGCCAGCTCATCCAGGAGTTCGAGGATAAATACGAGCAGGCACAAGCCGACGCGACCCCGATCGAAAGCTAGTCTTGCGGTCAGGGGTCCGATCGAGTACCGCATTCGGCGGCGACGAAGCGTCGTACCGAGACTCGTATCCGGGTTCGATGCTGCGGTGCTGGCTTAGGGCTACTCGCAGGTCTTTCTCGAACCGTCTTCTCGTCTTTTCTCCCCGTTTCGACCGCTAGCGGAAAATATATCCTCGAGCTATGACGGCCTGTTTGCGCTGAACCGCGCGTAGCTGCGTTTGATCTGCTGTAAGCGGCTATTTCGGTGTGCCTTCGCCGACTCGAAACGCCGTAGATCTCGCCGACTCGGTTAGGGGGATACGGGTGGCGCGTGTATCGAGTCGCAAGGCGACTGTATCGTCTTCGCCACCCTCGCTATGAGCACACCAGAACCTACCAGCGACGTCGAACAGTTCCTCACGAACGTCTCCGAGTTTCGGTACCGGGAGGTGATGATGGTCGCAGCGACGCTCGCCGTCATCGTCTCGTCGATCGTCTTCTTCCCGGGACTCGAGCACATCGGAAAAGGCGTTCAGTCTGATCTCTCGGTCGAATTGCTTGCCCTGTTCGTCGCGGTTGCGATCGTCGCCGGCGTCGTCAAGGGCATGATCGGCTTTGGCTACTCGCTGATCACGACGCCGATCTTTGCGTCGGTCATCGATCCGACGTTCGCCGTCGTCGTGCTCGCGATTCCGCCATGGATGCTCAACATGTTCCAGATCGGTGAAACCGATACGGGACGAGCGTTCGTCCGCGAGGAGTGGCCGCTACTGACGCTTGCCGTCGTCGGGAGCGTCATCGGCGTCGCGGCGCTTGCGGCGTTCAGCGCTGGGCCGATCGTTCCCTTCGTCATCGGCCTCGTTATCCTCGGCTACGTCGTCTTCCAGCTCGCCCAGAACTTCGTCACCATCGAGGAGGCCCATCACCCGATCGCGCTCGGCAGTGCTGGCTTCCTCGAGGGCTTTCTGCTCGCCATCGCGAATCTCGGCCCGCTGCTGCCGGCGTACTTCCATACCTTCGAGCGAGACACCGACCGATATATCGGCGGCCTCTCGATGGTGCTGGGAACGATCTTCACCGTCCGGATCGTCCAGATGGCCCTGTTTACCGACCTCCTGACGACCTATCGTCTCTGGCTCGGCTCGATGATCGCAGTTGTCACCATTGTTGGCTTGCTGGTTGGGACGTATCTCCGGCGGCTCGAGATCGACGAAGAACGGTTCAACTGGTTCGTCGTTGGGCTCCTGTTCGTCATCGCGCTCAATATCTTCCGAAACACCATTCCGGCGCTGTTTTTCTAGTCTCGGCTCCCTATTTCGTCAGCGACGCGAGGATGAGCACCATTCCGCTCGAGACGATGGCCGCCTGCACGAGGGCAGCGGAGACGATCGTCGTCCCGAACACGAGGTAGATCAGCCCCTCACAGATCGCCCCCGCACCGATAAACACGAAGCCTGCGGCGACGTATAGCATCGACGTTTGGCCGTTTCGCCGGTAGCCGTGATAGGCCAGATACGCGACGACGAGGCTCAACACGAGCGTGATCAGTTTGGCGATGACGAACGAGGGTTCCATCAGTCGTCACCCCGGAGATCGTCCCAAAGCGACGTAAAATTGTCAGCGAGCTCGTCGCGCGTTTCGAGCGTCAGCGACAGTTCGCCATCAGTGAGATCGACGTGAAGTCCCTCGAGTGCTGTTTCGAACTCGCTTCGGTGGGATCCGTTCGAGTCGACTGTGTTCCGTTCTTCGATGAGCTCGAGGTCCTGAAGCGTCGAGACGCGTCGATAGACCGTCGTAAGAGAGGCATCACACTCCTCGCTCAGGGCCTTCGCGGTCATCGGACCCTGGTCGGCCGCGACGAGTATCTTCCGCGCGTATTCGTCCGCGAGGATCCGGAATATCTCCGACGAGTTCGGGGAGCCGCCGTGCTGCACACGATACACCCAGACGTTCTGTGCCAAATAGGCCACGATTTGCTGGTTCAGCAAATCGCCACGGCTGTCTTGATACTGCCGGACAGAACGACGTCAAGCCGGTCACGAATTCGCGGCCGTCCCCACGGTGATGGCCGCATGTCTGCGACCGGCTTTGCCGTGACTGCTGTCCAGTAGTCTGAAACCACTCGGAGTTGAACACGGTTCTCGGCCATGCCTCTCGCGGTGACATCTCCCGCGAGACGAACGAGGAGTTTCGCGAGACCGAGGCTGGCAACTGGACGGCATCCGAGTGAGACGGACTCCAGTGAGTCATTTCCGGCACACCCGCGACTCGTCTTCGGGTGCGCCAGTACATCGTTACAGCAGACCGTCTGAGCGCCCGATCACGTGGTGCAGGTCGGACACGTGCGTTTGTAGCGGGTGTAGATCAACCCCGCCAGCAGCGCCACGGAGATGACGCCGAGCAACGGCCGAAGCGGATCGAAGTAGGTCATGAGCGTGGACGAACTAAAGAGCGCGAGCAAGAAGACGTTACAGATCGGACAGCCGACGGCCAGAAAGCCACCGACCAGCCCACCCATCGCCCACCGATCCTCGCTGCTCGTGTCCCCGTCTTCGCCCTCGAGTCCGGCTTGGGGAACGTCGGTCGCCACCCGCTGTGCGGTGTAGACGCCGGCCAGGAGCGCGGTCAGCGTCAGAAACAGGTAATCGACCGGCGTCCGCGGGACCATCCGGACGTACAGCGGGTTCGGGATGAGGCCGGTGACGAGTCCGAACAGCGCGAAGACGCCGATCCCGGCTGCGATTCCCCAGCCGATCGCTCGCCGATCCGAGCGGATCGAGCGGCCGAATCGGTGTCCCGTCATTGCGTCGCCTCCGTCGTGAACGCACAGCGTTCGGGATGGCCCGCCCGGCCCAGGAAGAACAACAACAGCGCGAGCCCGCCGACGCGAAGCAGTGCGCCGTCGTACGGGAGCGCTGCCAACCCGCCGGCGAACCCGAGAAAGCCAAGCAGGCCAGCGCCGCAGCTCGCACAGCCCGACGCGAGGAGTCCCGGCACAACACCGGCGAGATCGGTGAGACTCGAGAGGCCGACGAGCCGCAGTTGCGCGACGGCGTTGACGACTGCGACACCCGAGAGCAGGGCATAGAGGACGATGACCCCGAGCCCGGTCCAGCCGTCGGTCCGGTACACCGTCTCCGTAAGCGAGACGACGACGTACTCGAACCAGTGGAGGCCGTCGCCGAGCATCTGGAGCGAGAACTCGGGCATCGTACTCAGGATCAGTAGCACGTAGGTCGTGAGTGTCACGAGCACTAGCCCGATCGTCCCCCGCCACGTCTCGAACGGGTACGAGACCGCTTCGGAGAGGTTCGTCAGGTATCCCCTGATCGAGTCGCGCGTGAACATCTAGATAAACCGATGTGGGGGTGATTGAAATGTCCCACCCCGATTTGCTGACTCAGCAAATTCTGTGCCCGTTTCCACACAATACGGACGGGACTGACAGACACTGTCCGGGAGTGGTATTCGAACGCGATTCGGACGACGGCACGTCTCGCCGCCGACTACCGGCCCCACGAGCTGGCTCGCCATCGGGACTTCGGATGGACTGTGGCTACCAGTAAACCCCGGTCAACCGCCTCGGGGTCAAGTGGTTCGAGACGCCGGCGGCGTCTCGTCATCACGGAAGATCGAAGATCTTCCGAACGACCCCGAGGCTTGTCAGTGGACTCCCGCTCTAACTGCGTAGTGCAGTAGGTCGAAATCGACCGTTCGCGTTCAGCGTCCCTGACTTGAGGGCCAGTTGACTGGTGGCCCGTCCAGCACCAGACTTGAGCCAGTGCTGGATAAGACGCCACCCGATGTTTCGGGCGGCGTTGTAGTCGGCGTGCAGTTCCTTCCCGCACTTCAGACACTCGAACTCGTCGCCATCACGATTGTCCTCGTGCGTGAATCCACACTCGTCGTGACTGCACCGTTGACTCGTGTACGCCGGAGAAACGTCGTCCACGTCGATGCCGTATTCTTCGGCCTTGTATTTGACGTGGCGTTGGAGTTCACGGAACGCCCACTGCTGGAACTTCGAGGCGTTCGAGATGCGCTCGCGGATGTGTTTCAGGTTTTCGAACGCAATTGCTGTGCAATCGTTCTCGACAGCTTCACGAACGATTGCTTTGGAAATACGATGGAGGTAATCGGCGCTCCGCCGTGCGAATTGGTCGCCAATCGACCGAATTGTGAGGTGGGCTGAACGAGTGCCTGTTTGTTGCAGGTTGCCGCGACGACGTTCGTATTCGTCGCGGCAGTGGTTGAGGTAGTCTGCGTTACCGAGGAATGCTCCCGTGCTGGTGACGGCAAGGTATCCGTCCACGTTCAAGTCCACACCGAGAACCACTCCGTTCTCGGATTCGTCGTCACAAGAATCAGGTTCGACTTCTTTCTTCACGGCGACGTGGAGGTAGTACGTTCCATCACGCTTGTGGAGCGTTGCTTCGCGTTTCTCCCAGTCATCCGTCCAGTAATCCTCGAACGGCGTTCCGTCCTCGTTGACGGGCATGACGTATTCGGCAGTCACGCGGTCGTCAACGGTGGCGAGGGAAACATGGTCGACATTGTACGTGATGGTGCGTCCGTTGTACACGACGACGCTCCCCCGGAACTCGGGTTTGCTTGCCTTCTTACCGTCTTCGATGATTCGGTCTTTGCAGTTGCCGAGCGCGTTGGCCGCGAGGTTGCGGGCACTTTGGACGAGGCTGGATTGTAAGGAGAGTTCGTCACGAACGTCGGAATACGTCTCGTCGTGGAGCGTGTTCTTGGTGTCCGTGATGTTGTAGGGGTTGTCGTCCCATCCGTGGTCAGCGACGTGTTGGGCCGCGTATCGGAACTGCTCGAACGTCTCATCGAGGACGTCGTAGTCCTCTGTGGGAACGTCGAGTTTGACTTGGATGTTCCGAACAACCTCCATACTTCATTAGTATGTGTATAGATAGTTAAAGACACTTATTGGAGTGGGGGAGTCGGGCTTGCTATTGAACGTGGTTTGTGTCATGGAGTGTCGGCTTCCTCCCCGAGGTCAAGCCTCGGGGTATCCGCCTTGTATCTTGATGAAGAGCCGAACCGCTCGAACGTTACCGGTAGCAACATCGTCGCGGACGGGATCGACGGTGGGCCATGCAAACTGCTGGTCGACAGCCTCCGGCGAACCGAATCGGTAACCATCGCCCGGCAGCCGTAGCCACGGCTCCGATCGTGGCCGCGGACGACGCCCGATTTGCTCGCTCAGCAAATCGCCGGTTCCATTACGGTTCGACGATGAGAACCGACGCGAATACAAACCATGTCCCTCGATCCGTCCCGTCGCGCTCTCGTGACCGGTCTCGTTGGAGTCCTCGGTGGCGGCGCTTACTTTCTCACTCAGTCCGGTGACACCGCGACGCAGGAGCAGGTCTCGTCGTTTCACTCGAGCGACGAGACGTCGGCGCTCGGCGTTGACCTCGCTGGCAAGCCGATCATGGGCTCGCCCGAGGCCCCCATTCAGATGTACTACTGGACGGATTTCCAGTGTCCGTTCTGTGGGAAGTTCGAACGAGAGACGCTTCCCGACCTTGTTCGCGAGTACGTCGATCCCGGCACGGTCCGCATCGTGTTCATCTCGCTGCCGTACTTCGGCGGCGACTCGATGACCGCCGCGGTCGCCGGCAAGTGCGTGTGGGAGCAGGTCCGCGACGCCGAGCCGTCGGCGTACTGGAACTGGCACACGGCGATCTTCGAGGAGCAAGGCGAGAAGAACTCGGGATGGGCCGCGACCGAGAACCTCCTCGAGTACACGCGTTCGGTCGATGGTGTCGACGCCGACGCGCTCGAGACGTGTCTCGACGAGCAGCGGTCGACGTTCGAAACGCAGGTCGATGCGGACGCCGAGCACGCGCGCTCGCTCGGGGTTTCAGCGACGCCGACGTTCGCCATCCTCGATCGCGACGCCAACTCGCTCGAGACGCTCGTCGGTGCCCAACCGAAAGCCCGGTTCGACGAGGCGATCGAGCGAGTCAAAAGCGAGTGAGCCGTGGCTCCCCGCTCACCGCCTGTTAGCGTCCGACGTCAGTGCGCTCGAGAACACGAGCATCGCACTCACGACGCCGAATCCGAACGGACCCATTATATTTCGGGCTTTATTCAATACTGCCGCTACTGGGGACGGCCCCCAGACATCAAGCCTTTGTTCGGGCGTGACAAACGACCGCGCGATGGTCACGCGTCGAACGATCCGATCGATCGTCATCGTGGGCGTCCTTGCCGCCCTCGCTGGCGTCGCGTACGCGCTCCGTTGGCGGCGAAACCCGTCGCCGTGTCCGTACTCCCAGCGCGTCTGGATCGATCTCCCCCGGCCGGTCATCTCTCGCTCGAGGCTGTGCGAGGTCCTCGAGCCACGGCCCGGCGAGCGAATCCTCGAACTCGGGGCGGGG
>JGI12447J12854_1000434_pt1 | contig 12725 bp, 12 predicted proteins | sample A23P2SouthBayCA_2_FD_12854 | JGI IMG/M metagenome (IMG submission 12854)
CGAGCCACACGAACCCAACCGAACAGATAACGGCTCGAACCGAGGTGTTCGATTAGTCCTCCGTAGCTCTTTCAGAACCCTCACGTGTTGCATCCGGCGGTGAGTCGGCGCGGTCGCTTCGGTCGTCGTCCGGTATCTGGCGTGGCAGGAACGTCGATGCGACGAGCAAGAGTAGCACGAACAGTACCAAGAGGAGCAGCGCCGCCCGTTGCGCGTCGAACATCGCAGCCTCAAAGATTCCCTCGAGCAACTGGCGTTGGGTCGGCGTGAGTTGGTTCAGGAACTGTTGTTGGGTGGCGTCGGTCGCTGTCTCGACGGCATCCTCGAGCGCGATCACAAGCTCATTTCGTCGTTCCGTTGAAACGGTCACGTGTTCTGCTCGGAGGACGCCATCGACGACACTCCCATAGAACTGGCCGAGAAAATACGAGCCAACGACTGCTGTCCCCAGGGAATAGCCGATCGAAGTGCTCACGTTTAGGACGCCGGATGCCTCAGCGGAGTCTGCGGTCGGGACAGCCGACATTGTCATATTGGAAATCTGTGCGAGGATGAGCCCGACACCGGCTCCATACAGCGCCATTGGGATCGCCATGCTGCTGATAGTCTGACCGGGGCCTGTCTGCTCGTACAATAGCACCAGTCCAACGCCCAGACACACGATACCGGCCTGGATCAGCGTCTTTGGTGAGATGTATTGCCGCCAGTTGGGTGTAAACGTCGCAAAAAGAATCGACGCGAGTGAATACGGTAACAACGCGACCCCAGTCTCAAAGGCGGTGTATCCCAGTACGGCCTGGAGATAGACTGGGAAGATAAAAAAGAAGCCAGCCGAGATTATCGCTCGAATATTGTATGTAATAACACCGGATACAAAGGGGCGGTTCGTCAGGACGTGCAGCGGAACGAGCGGTGACGTCCCAGCACGTTGCAGCCGTCGCTCGTATTGAATAAATGCAGCAAACGCAAGGAATCCGAGCCCGAGAAACCAGATCGCCGGCGATGTCCCGAACGGGTTGAACTGCACGCCGCCGACGGCGAACGGCCGCCGTTCGAGGAACCACCCATACTTCCCACTGAGAAGGAATCCAATGACGAGCGACGTCGAACCGATGATGGACAGCGCTGTCCCACCTTTATCTAGCGAACTGCGTGTTTCCGACAGTGGGTTCGAACTCATATACTGAACGAAGAAGAGAATAACCGCCACACCGAGGAGTTGGATCGCAAATCCCCACCGCCAACTCGCGTACGTGGTGAGTGCGCCACCGATAATCGGTCCAAGCGTCCCTCCAACCCCGCTTACGCCAGCCAACAGCCCAAACGCCGTCGCTCGGTCATCCCCGTCGTAACTGACTCTCAATTCAGTGTATGTCAGGGGATATAACACAGCGGCAGCGGCCCCCTCGATGAATGCCCAGCCGAGATAGAGAATCGTTGTANTCCAGCTAATCGCCGCCACCAGNGTCCCACCGGCGTAGACGATCAGTGCGACNGCCATGANACGTCNCCGACTATGNCGAGANGGCAGCGTCCCGGCCGGGAGAATCAGCGCAGCGATCACCAGCGAGTAGAGGGCAACCGCCCCCTGAATCACGGTGACCGAGGTATCAAACTCGTCCACCATCGTGGGGATCGCCACGTTCATCAGGGAGGTATTGATGACGATGATGAACGTCGTCAGACTCACGGCGATTGCTGGGGCCCAGTATTTCACTCTCGCTTTGAAGTCCGGAGAGAAACGAGAACTCCCGTTGGGAGGAGACCCATCTGGGGGCATACAGTAGTCTCACACTTTTCAGCCCCAAATAGCGTGGACCTGGGTAGCTACCGAGCGTCAAAGATCATGTCCGGCCTCTAGAGGAAGATGTCAGTTCGGTTCATCAGCGGCTGATGGTTCGTCAGGTCCCTACACCTGACCAAAGTAGTTGTCTGCCAGACGACGGTGTATTCGGTGGTGAATCCGTCGAGAAACTCCCTGGCTATCAATGACGATTCTGAACCGAATCAGCTATAGGATACGTATATGCCGGCGAACAACGGTTCCCATCGTTGACCCTACCCTCGCCGGGCTGTTAATAAGAGTCGTTCTACCAGAATCCACCGCTTTCCATGTCCTTAATATATTTTTGAAATTCCTGTTCCGCTTCTGAAAACGATCGAACCTCAATCGTTTCCGTCATCATATCAGTAGTAACGTCATCTAGCAGTCCTTGCGGTTCGTAGTCGGCCGTGATGATTCGAGCGCGTAGGTCACCACGCTCGCAAATAGCGTACACTCCGTCTTCGTCTTTCTCGAGCGTCCACTTTCCTTCTCGTCTAACTGTTCCCATTGTTTACACCTCTTGTGGCGCTTCTTGTTGCTTCACCTTATGTTTTAGCTCTGACCGGCTGTAGACACCTCGATCGGCCTTCCTATGGCAATTTGGACATAGAACGATGAGGTTATTCCGTGTATTTGGTCCGCCTTCCGACCTCGGTTTGATGTGATGGACTTCCAAGAAATCCATTGCCTCATCACAATACTCACATCGACCATCTGCCCGATCGAGTCGCAATTCGTTCTTCAACCGCTCTGGCGTTGATGGTGTTTTCTCGATGGTTGAATCAGCAGACGATGATTGTGGTTCTCCATTGAGTTCTGTAAATAACCAGCTGACTGCGGTGTTCATGCCTGACTCTCTCCTGGCTTTGTTAAACCCCCAGACGACGTAGAAGAGGCCTGCCGTCGAAAGGGAGAGTATGATCACCCAGATGTAGGTCGCACCGATATCGAGCGGGCGTTCAAACACTACGTACCCGCCGAAAACGAGGGATACGATTAGAATCACTATCGGAGTGATTTCACCCTCTCCGTCAGTCTGTGATCTTCTTCCGCTCACAATTGTTCAGATATACGTTATTATATTAAATGTTGATGAACAAACCATCTGGTAATCCCAGATTATTGTCAGTAAAACTAACGTCACCGCCGCTCGAGAAACCCAGTCACCACAGCCGCCTCTGCCTTCCGCAGCAGTTCCCCGGCCGTACTCGAGGCACACTCGAGAACCGCCGCGACATCCGCGACGGTACCGTTCCGCGGAACCTCGTAGTAGCCGACCGAGACAGCGGCCTCGAGTGCGGCTCGCTGGCGATCGGTCAGCGCCGACGGCGTGGATCGGCGTTCGAACGCGTGGACCTGCTCGACGGTGACCGCGCCGAGGTCGGAGAGATCCTCGTAGAACGTGCTGAGCGCCGCCGATTCGCCGGCCGCCTCGAACTGTACTTCGCCAGTCTCGAGAAAGACGACGGGCGGGAGGAAGATCACCGCTGCATCCGCGATCGTCTCGAGAATGGCCGGCGAAAACTCGTAGTCGGCCTGATGGAGAAACACGCAGGTGCCATCGGAGACGTCGACGGCGGTACTCACGAGCAGCGAGTCGAGCCCCGTGACGAGCTGTTCGGTTGCCTCTCGATTGCCGTCACACCAGAACAGGGTTGTTGCGTCGTCCGTCGGACTCCACATCAGTAACTCGGCTCGCGATATCGGCGTCTCCATGAGCCGCCGCTGAATCGGGTGCACGAACCGATCCGGGTACGTGACCGAGAACTGAACGCGTTTCATCCCGCCGGTACCCGAGTTTCGCTCGAGCGATATATCAATCACGGTGATTTCACACCCTGAGTGCAGGCCCGTCGACGAGAACGAGATGGGATCTCGATCACGTTATCGGTGTGCGGGTAACACCTCGGGAACGGCTCGAAGGAGCGTCTGCAGATGATCAGCATCGTCGAGAACCCGTAACTGCGCGGTCGGGAGCTGTGCTGCAAGGCGGCGAACGCCGTCGATCGGGACGTTCGTGTCGTTCTCGCCGTGCCAGAAGCACACATCGATCTCGAGGTCATCCAGATTAACCCCCCAGTCGGACGCCGTATTGCGGAAGTCGGTGACGGCCCCGCTTCGGTACCGGGTGAACGCGGTGACGAAATCCGCCTGCACGATCGCCGCAGTGTCGTCCGGTACCGACGCTGTGCCCCCAGCTGCCGTGTACTGGGAGACGACGAGCGATGGATCGAGCCGAGCGGCGAGCCACGCCTGGCCCCGGAAGAGGCCACGAAGGAGGGTGGGCGTCCTCGTCGCCAAGCCTGCGAGTAGCCGCTGTGTCGCGGGTTGGGTCTCGCTGACGTCGGGTGGCACAGCCCCCGAAACGATATCGACGCGGGTGACACGAGCCGGTCGTGTCACAGCAGTCGCGAGTGCGTGTGGTCCACCGCCCGAAAAGGCGACGAGACCCGCGCGCTTGACGTTTGCGTCGTCGAGGACGGTGCTGACGACGGTGCCGGCGTCACGCAACGAGCGTGACGGCCACGGTGTCGAGTGGCCATAGCCGGGTCTCTCGAACGCGAGTAATCGAATCCCCTGTTTCTGTGCGACCGTCTCGAAGAGTGTTCCCAGTCGGCGGGAGCCGGGTGTTCCGTGGAGAAAGACGACCGGGACGCCATCCGAACAACCGTATTCGGTATAGGCAACCTGGCGATCCTCGCCCAGCGACGTGGTCGTCAGCTGACGGCTGCCACGGGCTGATTCCCGGTGAGACGGATCGGCGGCCAACTGTGACATTACTCGTCGATACTCACCGCTATCGTGTGTGAGTGCTGCCGGACCAATGCGGGTATTTATGTAAGGAAATCAAGCGCCCCTGCAGCGCCCAGTCGAGAGCGACCAACTCACGTCGCCCGATGAACCATATGTGTCGAACCCGTACCAGATAGTACAGATGGCAGCCGACTGGCGCGACGCGATCGAGACCCAACGCGAACAGAAAGATCAGTACTTCGGCGAGCATCCACACTCACCGCTCTCGCCGGACGAACGCGAGTCGTTCGACGGCCTCGAGTACTATCCCATCGACGAGGAGTATCGGTTCGAACTCCCGCTTCAGGAGTACGACGACCCTGAACGGATCACCGTCGGGACGAGCACGGACGGCGAACAGGAGTACCTCGAGTGGGGCGAGTTCCAGTTCACCGTCGACGGCGAGGAGGTGATGCTCCAGGCCTACAAATCCGAACCCGACGACGACCGCCTGTGGGTTCCCTTCCGCGACGCGACCAGCGGCGACGAGACCTACGGGGCCGGCCGGTATCTCGACCTCGAGTCCGACAGCCACCGGACGAGCGACGGCGACTGGATCCTCGATTTCAACGAGGCGTACAACCCGACGTGTGCCTACTCGGATCAGTACGAGTGTCCGCTCCCGCCGATGGACAACTGGCTCGAGGTACCGATCGAGGCCGGCGAGAAGGACTACGGGGATCACTGACCGGCTGTCGCGACTCGCGTTGCGGTCACCCGGGCAAAAACAGGTTGAGAAATGCAACTACGATCCCTGCCAGCCCCATCCGGACGCCAGCGACGATCCAGTTCTGTTTCGAGATCGAACCGAGGTATGCCCCGAAGGTAAACAGGACGGCCACGCCGATCCCGATCGCGACTAGCGTCGCCTCGAGCAGCGAAAAGAGGACCTCGTGGGCGAGGAAGGGGAGCAACGGCAGGAGGATACCAATCAAGGGGCCAATACCGCTTGCGACCGCGTTGATCTTTCGGGCACCCGCGCGTTGTTGCTGGAGCGCTGTATCCTCTAAGTCGGTCAGCATGGCCTGTTCGATCCGCAGGAGTTCGGCCTGTTTCTCCGCGCGTTCGATCTCCCAGACGCTCCAGACGCCGGAGGTTCCCAGCCCGACGGCCGCGCCGAGCCCGATGGTCACGACGGTGAGCCCATCGGAGACCCCCGACAGGTACGCGCCGACGACGACTCCGATGGCCGTCAGCGTGCCGTCGAACCCGTTGGAGATGAAGTACCGTCGCGAGATCGACCTGACGTCCTCGTCCTTGAGCAGCGTGCGGATAGAAGTCACGGCTCAGCTAGGTTAGGGGTCCTGCGGCGTCTCGTGGTCGTCGACCATGCGCGTCCCGCAGACGACGGCGTCGATTGAGTGGACGGTGCCGCCGAGGTCGGCGATAGCGTCCTCGACAGCGAGTGCGTCGATGTCTTCACCCTCGAGCGTTACCTTCAGATTCTGAACGACGCGATCGGTCTCGATCAACGCGACGTTGACGCCGGCGATTCCGTCCCGGTCAGCGACGATCTGGGTGAACTCGAGAATGTCGGGTTCGTGTGGCTTCATTACATCGAGAACGAGCCGTCGTATCGGGGCTGCCATGCTGTATCTGTCTCACTCGATGCCCTTAGTGACGAGGGCCGACGGAGTCGGACGGACCGACCTAACGACGGAAAAGTCACGTGACAGGTCGCCTCGAGAGAGCTATTGCTCGGAGAGAAGTGGTGTTTACGGATGTCAGCGTCGTATCTTATAATGGGTGAGAGACAATGGCAGACACTGTAGCGAATCATTCGACTGGTCTCGATTCCGATCACGACTGGCGAGTCCCTGCCGGCGGTGGGGTCTTGCTGGCCGTCCTTGGCGTGCTCGCGATCCTGTTCCCGTTCGTCACCGGCGTGTCGGTGTCGTTGCTCCTCGGTGCATTGCTCGTGATCGGCGGCTTTGCCCACGTGGCACACGCGTTCTCGGTGCCCGGCTGGACTGCCAGTTTGGTCCAGTTGATCCTCGCGGTGATTTACGTCGTCGCGGGGATCAGCCTGCTGGCGAACCCGGTGCTCGGACTGACGACGCTGACGCTGCTCGTGATCGCGTACCTGTTCGTCGCGGGGATCTTCGAGATCGTCGCCGGGCTGAGCATGCCACGTGAAGCCAACGGATTGTGGATCGCCGTCAGCGGCGTGATCGGCCTCCTGTTGGCTGGCTTGCTCTGGGCCGGCTGGCCGGCGACCGCACTGTGGGCGATCGGCGTGTTGCTCGGCGTCAACCTGATCGTCAGCGGCGTCGCGTTGCTGTCCGTCGGCTCGGCCGAGCGCCGCGTCATCAGCGACGAATCGGCCACTGCGGCGTGAATCGATCGCCGACCGTTTTTGAGGGGCCGCCTGACCTGTCCAGATCGACCGGCGCGAGCGGCTGCTCCGCGCGGGGCGCACTGATCGCCATCGCACTCGTCGAGGTGCCGGTCGTCGGCGGGATCGGGTCGGACTCCTGCCCGATGACGAATCCGATCCGAACGGCAACGTTCTGACCGGTCATCTCTTCGAGACGCCCATCGAGGCGGTCCGCGATATCCGGTGGAACAGCTGCATCACTCGGCCGTCCGACGATGACCGAGACGGTCGGGTCGTCTCCGAGGATAATGTCTTGGGAGTCGTAGTCAACTTCGACGCTCTCGAGTTCGTATTCTGAGAACTCGGACTGGTCGAAGAACTGTTCCGTTTCGGCGGTCGCCTGGTGCTCGAACGTCGACGTCTGGTAGGACCCGTACGTGACCAGTCCGAGCACGACCGACAGCCCGACGAGCGCGACGACGAGCACCGCGACGCGCTTGAGAACCGAGGCGCGCACAGCACCATGTTGGTCCGTCACTTCGGGCCGGTATCCACTGGACCAGAAGATCACCAGCGCAGAGAGGTTGATCGCTAGGAGATTGACCAACACCAGCACCGCGGCGCTCCCGGCCACCCCGGCGTATCCCCACGCGATGCCGAGTCCCGCCGTCGCCGCGGGTGGGATGAGCGCGACCGCGATCGCAACGCCCACGAGCGTCGACCCGGAACCACGCGAGACGCTGATCGCACCGGCGATTCCCGAGCCGAACGCGATAAACAGCGAGAGGAAACCAGGGCTCGTCCGCTCTGCGACCTGTGGAATCGTCCGGATGTCGGTTCCGGGTGGGACGATTACCGTCCCCTTGAGCAGCCACCCGAGCACGGCGGCGACGGCGATCGCAAGCAGGAGGCCGGTGATCTGTAGCGCAACGCCTCGAGTCGCCAGTTCGCGGTCCGCCAGGACGCTGCCGGCGCTCGCGGTGATCGCCGGTCCCATCAGCGGTGCGACGACCATCGCGCCGATGATCGTCGCCGAGGAGTCGAGCAACAGCCCTCCCGTGGCGATGACGGTACTGAGCACGATGAACGCGAAATACGTCGCGAGTTCCGGTGCGAGACTCTCCGCGTTCGCCTTCAATTCATCGCGCGAGAGTCGATCCCCGGGATAGAGCGCCTCCAGCGCCTGTAGCCGCGTAGAGACAACAGTCTCGGTCGGCAACACGATGGTGTACGCGCTCTCACTGACGCCGGCGGCTCGCAGGTTGTCGAGGACTGGTTCGACGCCGGTCGGTGGCACTGGGAACTGCACCATCGCCTCGAACTCGCCTCGGCCCGTCTCCTCGAAGATAGCGTAGTCGAGTTCCTGTTCGTCCAATGCCGCTATGACCGAATCGCGGTTCCCCTCCGGAATCAACACCTGCACGAGCCGCATACGGACGGTACGACGAACGTCCGTATAAAACAGAAGCGTGGTAACAGAACCGTCACTCTGCGCGAACAGACCGATGCATGGAAGTTGATATCTGGGCTGTCCAGAACCAATGGTGAACGCTCACTGGGACTGTTGGGAGGGACGCTCCAGACTGTCGGCGAGCCGTGACTGTAAGACGGCGTTTATCGGGATCAGGAGCCCCCAGGTGAGAACGGCTAGCATCGGATCGACTGCCGCAACAGCGATCGAGAGAGTGAACACCAGTGGCGAGGCGAGAAACCGGGCTTCCTGAATGAGTGCGATCCGAGACGTGAGCCCTTCCTCTACGAGCTCTTTCCGTGACGCGTAGCCCCACAGGAGCGCGAGACTGAATCCAGTCAGTGCCAACACGCCTGCGTAGACTGAGATCCCGAACTGATTCGGATAGGTGGTGAACAGACTCGTTCCGTACGGGACGAACGCGACCATCAGCAGAAACAAGAGATTGAGCCAGAGAAGGCCTCGATCGTGCTGTTCGATGTGGACGAAGACGTGACGATGAAGCATCCAGTAGAGCCCGATGATCAGAAAGCTCAGCGCGTAGCCGACGAACTCGTCCCACTGCTTGATGACGAGCTCAGGAAGGATCGACAGCGAACTCCCCGCCGGGACGGTCGGGACCGTGATTTCGAGCACTAACAGCGTGATCGCGATCGCGATCACACCATCGCTCAACGCAATGAGTCGATCCGTTTCGTCGGCGTCTCGGCGAAAGGGATTGTCCATATTCGACACTACAGCACCCATCGGTATAGCTAATGGATACTAACGGCTGGCGGACGACCGTCTCGAGGCCGAGTCGCTCGAGTTCCTGATCGATACCCGAACGACGCGATCCGAATCACGACTCGCGTGTCACGGCGCTGTGTTCCTGACATCGGAGGTCGTTCAGCCGTTCTAAACCGTGCTCAGTCCTGCATGCGCCTGACGAGGACGGCAACCCCGAGATACCCCGGCAGACAGACGGCAAGGACGACAGCGATGAGACCCCAGTCAGCCACATCGAGTGGCACCGTCCCGAAATACTGGGAGAGCGGGGTATACAGCACCGAGAGGTGCAGCAGGATCGAGACCGCGACGGACGCCGTGAGCCAGTTGTTCGACAGCACCGGCGTCTCGCGCAGCCACCGGATGACGTAGAGCCCGACGAGTTCGAGGAAGACGAAACCGGTGAACACGAGCGTCATCGTGCGTGGGGTGACGGCGGGTGCTCCCTCGAGGGTGTAGAACATGAGTGCGAGGAGGACGATCGTGGTCACGGCACCCATTCCGCCGATCATGACGAGCATCGCGCGACCGATGATCCCCTGCTCGCGATCGCGTGGCGATCGGTCCATCACGTCCTCACTTTTCGGATCCGACCCGAGCGCCAGCGCCGGCAGCCCGTCGGTCACCAGGTTGATCCACAGCAACTGCACTGCGGGCAGAATGAGATAGCCGTACAGCGATGCGATGAAGACGAGCGCCACCTCACCGATATTTGCACTGAGGAGGTAGGCGACGAACTTCCAGATGTTATCGAAGATCGTTCGCCCGCGCTCGATGGCGCGCTCGATCGTCGCGTAGTTGTCGTCGAGCAACACCATGTCCGAGGCCTGTCTGGCGACGTCCGTCCCGCGAATGCCCATCGCAACGCCGATATCGGCGTTTTTCAGCGCCGGCGCGTCGTTGACGCCGTCGCCGGTCATCGCCACGTTATGACCCCGGTCTTGCAGCGCTCGCAGGATTCGAACCTTGTGTTCCGGCGACGTGCGCGCAAAGACGTCGACAGCCTCGACACGTTCGCGCAACCCCTCGTCGTCCATCCGTTCGATCTCTCGGCCCTCGAGCACCTCGGAGCCGATCCCGAGTCCGCTGGCGATCGCACCGGCAGTGCGGACGTTATCGCCGGTCACCATCTTCACGTCGATGCCGGCGTGTTCCGTCGCTGCGATCGCGTCGGCGACCTCCGCTCGCGGCGGGTCGATCATGCCAGCCAGCCCGACGAACGTCAGCCCGTCCGCGAGGTCGTCGGGATCGGTCGGGCTCTCGTGGTAGGCCATCGCCAGCACGCGTAGCGCGTCGTCACCGAACTCGCGAACCGTCGTCTCGATCCGATCACGACGCTCGTCGGTCAGCGCCACTGGCCCGTCGGCAGTCAGAATGCGCTCGCAGTTGTCGACGACGACCTCCGGCGCACCTTTGACGTAGCCGACATCGTCGTGGACCGTTCCCATCCACTTTCGATCCGAGGAAAACGGCACCTCGCCAGTTCGGGGATACTCGTCCCGCAGGTCCTCGAGATCGAACCCGTGACGGTCGGCCGCCTCGAGCAAGGCCTGCTCGGTCGGATCACCGCTCTCGAGCGTCGCGTCGTTACAGAGTGCGCCAATTTGCAAGAGCAGGGCGTCACGGTCAGCGAGTTGCGTGTCCCCTGTCTTGCCGTCGAGATCGAGGTCGAGGGCCATGTCGTTGACCCAGAGTCTGCTGACGGTCATCTGGCCCTTCGTGAGCGTTCCGGTCTTGTCCGTACAGACGACGTCGACGGCACCCAGCGCCTCTACTGCTGGGAGTCGACGAACGAGTGCGTTCTCGTCGGACATCCGCCGGACGCCGAGTGCGAGCGCAAGCGTGACCACCGCCGGCAACCCCTCTGGAATGGCGGCGACAGCCAGCGAAACGGCCGTGAGCGCGGCCTGAATCGCAGCAGTCCCGCGCAGGAGCAACAGCGGGGCAACCAGTGCAGAAAGGACGAGCACACCGCCGCCGAGCATGCGACCCAGGTGATCGAGCTCGGTCTGTAACGGCGTCTGCGTCTCCTCAGTCATGGCGAGTTCACGGGCAATCGCACCGACCGCCGTCTCCATCCCGGTCTCGGTAATGACGGCCACACCCTTGCCGCGGGTGACGTTCGTTCCCTTATAGACCATACTCGTCCGCTCTGCGATCGGCGTCTCCGACTCGACCGGTGCGGTTGCCTTCGAGACCGGCACGCTCTCGCCAGTCAGTGCCGCCTCGTCGACCTGAAGGTCGGTCTCCTCGAGCAACCGACCGTCGGCGGGGACGACGTCGCCGCCACGCAAGACGACGATATCGCCGGGGACGATCTCCTGGGCATCGATCTCGACGACCTCACCGTCTCGGCGGACGGTTGCCGTCGGCGCAGCCAGTTCACGCAGTGACTCGAGGCTTCGCTCGGCCCGGTAGTCCTGGACGAAGCCGAAGATCCCGTTTGCGATGACGATAATGCCGATCAGGACTGCATCGACAGTGTGGTCCGCCCAGACCGAAAGCACGGCCGCAACGATCAGCACCCAGATCAGGACGCTATCGAACTGAGCGATAAAAATGTCGACCGGTGTCCGCCCGCCGCCTTCGATGATATCGTTCGCACCGTACTCCTCCCGTCGCCGGCGCACCTCGTCGCTCGTCAGTCCGTTGGGGTTCGACTCGAGATCCTCGAGAACCCGTGACCACGGCTGCTCGTGTGGCGGATCGGCCATCGCCTCGGTCTTCCAGCGCAAACCCTATAGGCATACCCCGGGCGGCGACGCCGGAATACCGAGCTGCGGCCAAATGAGCGAAGCGAGTATGGGAAGACACCGGTAGAAGAGGGTGCTGTACTCACCCCGAGTTATACTGTAACATAAAAACGCCGCGTTACTCGCGACAACTACGATCGCACGAACCGCGAAGCGAGGATTCGGGAGCGTGGACCGCTCGAGTCACCGGCTAAACAGCCGATTCACTCGATCGCAGGGGATGGATCACCACGGACGATTCGAGAGGTGATCGGACGAACTGGCGTCGATTGGCTCCGCTTAGTCGCCAGCGAGCGACTCCTGACTGGCGGCACAGTTGTTCGGGCCGAGCTCGAGTTCGAATGCTTCGTCGTCGTCAGCCTCCTGCTGGCCGAGGTTCGTCGGAATGATGTCCTCGTAGTTGGCCGGCCGTGGGGGCATATCCGAGAGGATGAGCTCGACGAAGTCGTCTTCGTCCATCGTCAGCGCATCCATCTCCTCCTCGAGCTGGCCGATCGGCGCGGTGTAGGTGCCGTCGGCGGCAGGTTCGGCGGCATCGCTGAAGTGTGCGCCACCGATCAGCGTGTCGTCGGGGAGCGTCAGCACGCGCTCTTGCAGGCTCTCGTAGAGCTGGGCCGCGGCTTCGGGGGCGCCGTCGTCGCCCTCTTCTAAGTCGGGGCGGGCGACGCTTTCGATGAAGAGGCCGTCGCCGGTCGCAAGCAGCGAGTCGTCGACGAGGTACGAGGTCATCCCGGAGGTGTGCCCGGGCGTGGAGACCGTCTCGATGGTGGCGTCGCCGACCTCGAACTCGTCGCCATC
>JGI12447J12854_1000457_pt1 | contig 12431 bp, 16 predicted proteins | sample A23P2SouthBayCA_2_FD_12854 | JGI IMG/M metagenome (IMG submission 12854)
CGGCGAACGGACGCGAGCCGTGAGCAGCGAGGGTCTCGAAATGCGCGAACGGGAGTGACCGGAGGGAGCGACACGTGAGCGACGATCGCCATCCCCTGTTCAAGCCGCTGATCTTCGTCGGCGGCCTGATCTTCGGGTTCGGTCTCGGGTTCAGCCACATGGCGCGCCCGGAGGTCGTGTTGAACTTCCTCCAGTTCGACGATCTCGGCCTGCCGTTCGTCATGTTCGGCGCTGCCATTGTTTCCGGGATCGCGTTCGCGTTGCTCCCCCGGATTCGAGATGCCGCGCCGCTCACCGGCAACCCCTACGAGCGGCGGCTGAAGCCGTTCGACCGGAACGTCCTCGTCGGCGGCGCCATCTTCGGCGTCGGCTGGGGGCTCTCCGGCATCTGTCCCGGGGCAGCGTACGCGAGCCTCGGTGTCGGCAACGTCACCATCCTGTGGGCGCTCGCCGGGATGTTCCTCGGCGCGTACACGCAGGGCTACTGGCGCAGCCGCAGCCAGACCGGCGACACCGCCCCAGCGGGCGCCGACTAACTTTTCCCCTCAATGGACCCCGCTCTCATCGCCCTCTTCATCGGGGCAGCGCTCGCCAGTCTGTTCATGGCGTGGGTCATCGGCGCCGGGTCGAGCGGCGCCACGCCGTTCGCTCCCGCCGTCGGAGCGAACGCCATCGGGACGATGCGAGCTGCCCTCCTGGTCGGCGTTTTCGGGTTCGTCGGCGCCGTCACGCAGGGTGGGAACGTCTCGGAAGCCGTCGGGAATGGACTCGTCGGCGGGATGAGCATGCCCGTTGCTGGCGTTATCCTCGTGTTAGTGCTGGGGGCTGGCCTGATGGCGGTCGGCATCATCACCGGGTACCCGATTGCAACTGCGTTCACCGTGACCGGCGCTGTCATCGGTGTCGGCCTCGCCCTCGGCGGGACGCCGGTCTGGGCGAAGTATCAGCAGATCGCGGCCGTCTGGGTGCTGACGCCGTTCGTAGGTGGCGGGATCGCGTACGCAATTGCGAGTCTCCTCCCGCGGCCTGACGTCCCTGAACGGTACAGTATTCCCGTCCTTGTCGGCCTCGTCACCGCAGTTCTTGTGAACATCGAGTTCAGTTTTCTCGGTGGGGAGAATTCCGCAGGAACCCTTCGGGAAGCCGGACAGCAGATACTGGCAGTCGACGGCCGTGCGTCGGCGCTCGTCGTGACTGGTGGTGTTGCCGTGGCTGTCGCTACCGTCGTCTGGTGGGACGTCGGTCGCGACCAACATGGAGGGCTCCAGCGCGTGTTGCTCATCCTCGGATCGCTTGTTGCGTTCTCCGCGGGCGGTAGCCAGGTCGGACTCGCTGTCGGGCCCCTGATTCCACTCCTCGGGGAGATCGAGATGGTGTCGACAGTCGTGGTGCTGATCGGTGGTGGCTTGGGGATGCTTGCGGGTTCGTGGACGGGCGCTCCCCGGATGATAAAGTCGCTCGCACAGGACTACTCGTCGCTCGGGCCGCGACGTGCCATCTCGGCACTCGTCCCGTCGTTCCTGATCGCGCAGCTGGCCGTCCTACTGGGTGTTCCCGTCTCGTTCAATGAGATCGTTGTGAGTGCGATCATCGGGAGTGGCGCTGCGGTCGGCGGGTGGGACGCCGTCGACGGTCGGAAAATACTCTTGACGGTGGGGGCGTGGGCAGGGTCGTTCATGCTCTCTTTTGGCGTCGCGTACGCCGCTAGTGTTTTGCTGTTGTAATCGTCTGTCTTTCTCATAGTGATTCTTGTAGATTGGTTCCGGATCGCGCCAACCCCGGGGACGGCGCGTCCCGGTACATCGCGACAATAATCACTATCAGACTGCTCGGGGCGGCGGGACGAGGAAGACGTTTCCCGTCGCCTGTGCGACGACCTCTTCAGAGACACTACCCAATAGGAGTCGACGGATGCGGCTTCGCCCTTTCGACCCGACGAGGATCGTCGACGGCGTTACCTCCGCTTCGACGGAAAGGATTTCATCAGCTGGGTCTCCTTGTCGGACCTCGACCCGTGTCTCGATACCCCAGTTTTCGAGCGTGCTCGCGTGCTCGGCCAACTGTTCTCGTGGCCCAACGTCGGCTTCGGCGCCTTCGTCTTTCGGCGAACGAACATGAACGAGTGTTGCATCCTCGGTCGCGTGACGGAGGTATGAGAAGGCATCAAACGCTCGATCGGCGTTCTCCGAAAAGTCCGTCGCGAAGAGAATTCGCTGAAAGAGATGTTCCCGGAGGACATCGGGGTCGTCCGTTGCCCGCTGGACACGATTGACCAATAACGGCACGACAGTCGTCCGTGCGAGGTTGCGTGCGGTCGACCCGATAATTCGGTTCTCCAGCGGACTCTGCCCGCGTGATCCGACGACAGACAGATCGGCGTGTACGGTCTCAGCGATGCCGTTGATTCGCCGATACGGAGTTCCGCGGACGACGTGCGTCTCGACGTCGAACCCTGCGGCTTCGATCACCTGCCGATATTGGTTCAATCCTTGTCGGCGTCGCTCCTCGAAGTTCACGCCGGGCATTCCGGAGTGGACGTTCGACGGAACGACTGTCACGAGATGGATCGTGTCGACGCCAATACGGCCGAGACACTTGAGACAGGTCTCATTCTCGATTGCAGCCTCACTGGCAGCCGAAAGGTCGGTCGCGCACAGGGCCCTCATATCGACACCTTCGCTGAGCAGGGACAACACAGTTTTGGGGATCTGAGTGGCAGGCCACTCTCGGGACGTACGTCGGTCAATTTTGGAGCTGACGGGGTTCCATATGTTCATCGTAAGTTATCGGTACTCCACCTGAGGTTACTGGAATATAGTATTGTGTAGTAATCCCAAAACCGTTATAGGCACGAAGCAGATAGAGGGTATTGAGCAGAAATGTGCCAACAGCGAATTTCCGAATTCGAACGTCGGAGAGAGGATCGATGGCTGGACTAGAGATTCCCACGTGGGATCCGGAGACGGCCTTGCTCATCGGCACGATTCTACTGGAAGCGATCGTGCTGTACGTAGCCTACGGTGGTCTCGAACGGCTCTTCGGTCCGTATCTCATGAAACTCCTGGTCGGAGGTGAAGCGAGTGCGCAGTAGTCTACTCGACGGGCTCGGGATCTTGGAGATGAGTCCCGAGATGGTGGCGCTGTTCGTTGGGTTCGGACTCGTCGTCGGGGTCCTGTTCGGATTCTTCGGCATGGGTGGGTCGTTCCTTGTCACCCCCGCCTTGCTGATGCTGGACTATCCGGCGCCTGTCGCAGTCGGGAGCGGGATGGCGTTCGTCTTCGGGACGGCCGTCATCGCGACCCTGAAACACCACGACCTCGGGCAGGTCGACTACAAGCTTGGCGTGATTATGATCACCGGGACGACTATCGGCATCGAAGCCGGTCGCGCCAGCGTCTACTACCTTGAGTCACTGGGGCTCGCTGGCGGTGTCATCAGTGTCTCATATGTCGCTCTGCTCGGGGGTGTCGGCGCAATGGTGACCCATGATGCGTTGAACGGTGATGGTGGGGGTGGGACTGACCACGAGGCGGCCGACCAAGACCTCAGCGAGTACGAAATTCCCGAAGTCGCCAAGACGATTCAGCAGACCGTTCGGATCCCGCCGATGGTGACGCTTCGCGGCGATGTCCGCGTCTCCGCGTGGGTCATCACGGCCGTGGCCTTCGCGACCGGCCTCCTGTCGGGCTTCCTCGGCGTCGGTGGCGGATTCATCCGGATGCCGGCGATGATTTACGCGATCGGCGTCCCGGTGCCCGTCGCCGTCGGCACCGACCTCTTCGAGATCGTCTTCTCCGGTGGGCTCGGGAGCTACCTCTACGGCCAGGGCGGCGGCGTGAACCTCGGTATTGTCGCTCCGCTGCTGTTCGGGAGCGCACTCGGAGCGCGTATCGGGTCCGCTGCGACCGCCGTCGTCGATGCTGACGGCATCAAGATTTATTTCGGCGGCATGCTGTTGATAGGTGCCGTCGCGGTGGGTGTCGGCGAGGTCGGCTCCTACCTTGGCAACTCGACGCTCGAACTGGTTGGGCTGGTGCTCGTCATCGGCGCGGCAGTCGTCGTCGCCTTTGCGATCCTCTACACGACGATCGTTTCACTCCGTAAAACCCGCCGTCAGGCGACTACAGCCGTAGACTGATCTGTTATAGTGTCAATCCGCTATTCGTGGGCCGAATGGCTACCCTTGTACTGTTCTTTCGCACTCACTCGGGACACCACAAAATTGTACAATCCGTACAAAAGTCTTTTAACGGCTGCGGACCTACATGGTATTGATTACAATGCCAGATTCGATGGCTGAACAGCTCCGGCAAGACATGGCGTGTGAGGGGCTGCTGGAGTGCTTCCACGGGCTCAAGGATCTCGACAGAGAGTGCTTCCAGGCGCTCGTCGAGGCAGAGGAACCGCTGACCGTTGATGAACTCGCGGAGCACGTGGACCGAGAGCGCTCGACCGCGTACCGGGCTGTCCAGCGCCTGCTTCAGACGGGCTTCATCGAGAAGGAACAGATCAACTACGACCAGGGCGGCTACTACCACGTCTACTCACCGACGGACCCGTCCAAGATCACCGACGACATGCAGCGGATGCTCAACGACTGGTACGCCAAAATGGGACAGCTCATTCAGGAGTTCGAAACCAAGTACGAGCAGTCCGAACCCGCGGCTCCCGCTGCAGAAAGCTAACTTCACGGTTTCTCTACGTCGCAGCCGCCATATTGAGGGGATGTCATGTAGCTATCCAGGAGACCGCGGCTGGTGCTGTGTCTCCAGATTGTATTGTTTAATATTGTGCCTATCACCCAAAACTCTTAATTGGCGCTGGCCCCTAGAGACGGGTGATGACAACTGATACTGCATCCGACGCTGGCAACGTTCCCACGAACGAGCCGCTCTACGTCGACGGTGAAACCGAACTCGACGACATCGTCGCCGAGAACGATGTCGTCCTGACGGACTTCTACGCCGACTGGTGTGGTCCATGCCAGATGCTCGAACCGATTGTCGAGACTCTGGCCGAAGACACTGACGCGACCGTCACCAAGGTCGATGTCGACGCGAATCAGCAACTCGCCGCCACTTACGGCGTCCGGGGCGTCCCGACACTGGTCTTGTTCGCTGGCGGCGAGCAGGTCGAGGAGGTCGTCGGCCTTCAGGGCGAAGACGAGCTTCGCTCGCTCATCGAATCATACACGGAATAAATGAGCATGGACATACACGATCTGATCATCGCTGGTTCGGGGGTCGCCGGGCTCTCAGCGGCAGTCTACGCCGCTCGTGCCGACCTCGAACCGCTCGTGCTCGAGGGCGACCAGCCGGGTGGCCAGCTGACGCTGACGACCGACGTCGAGAACTACCCCGGGTTCCCCGAGGGCGTCGGCGGAATGGAGCTGATCCAGCGCGGCACGGAACAGGCCGAGCAGTTCGGTGCTCAGTTCCAGCACGGCCGCATCGAGGCCGCTGACCTCGACGGACAGCCGTTGGAACTGTCGCTGTCGACTGGGGAGACGCTTCACACCCACTCCCTGATCGTCGCGACCGGAGCGAGCGCCCGTTGGGTCGGTGCTGATGGCGAAGACGAGTTGATGGGCTACGGTCTCTCGACCTGTGCAACCTGTGACGGTGCGTTTCACCGCGGCGACGACGTCCTCGTCGTGGGCGGCGGGGACAGCGCGATGGAAGAAGCGCTGTTCCTCGCGAAGTTCGCCGACTCCGTGACCGTCGTCCACCGTCGCGATGAGCTCCGTGCCTCGGAGATCATGGCTGGTCGCGCCCGTAACCACGCGGATATCGAGTTTGACTGGAACACGGAACTCGTCGCTATCCATGGTTCACAAGAGGACGGTGTGACCGGTGTGACAGTTGTCTCCGACCCTGAGGGGTACCCGAGAGAGAAATACGAGGCTGACGAGGACGTCACAGTCCAAGAGGTCGTCGTTGGTGGCGTGTTCTACGCTATCGGCCACGAGCCGAATACCGACTTCCTGCAGGACACGCCGGTCGAACTGGATGACGACGGCTATATCCGGACGACTGACGCCGAAACGTGGGCGACAACGGCGACGGCGGCCGATGGCGTCTTCGCCGCCGGCGACGTCATGGACCCCGACTACCAGCAGGCAGTGACTGCTGCCGGTATGGGGAGTATGGCTGCGTTGGATGCGGAGGAATGGATCGAAGCGAGTGCTGGAACTTCGGGTGATAGCGTGCGACAGGTTTCGATGGAGGCTGATGACTAATGGGAAAGACCGAGCAGCGAAATGGCAACACGCCTGACCCATCGACGGTCAAAGATCAGGCTGACCGGATCGTCGTCTCGTTCCGGTCGCCGGAAACCGATCCCGACGAAGACGACGACTGGTGGGTCGCCGACAGCGAATGGCTTCAGGAGAACATGGACGAGTACACGTACCGACGGTATCTTCGATGGGCTCATGCCGGCCCCGTCACCATCGGCGACGAGTGGGACGAGTTCGTCAACTGCGGCTGTGCCAGTCCCGAGGACGTAATCCTCCGCGTCGAGGAAGTTCACGGCGGAACGGCTATCGGGTCGGAGACGACGATCGAAGTCGTCTCACGAAAAGCAGTCCTCGAAAGTGACTCCCGGTAAAGCAGGTACGCAGGGACAGCGACCAGCAACCCCATCCAGAGGAGTCCCCACAGTCCTATCGTCCCGCCGAGCAGCCCGCCAGTGCCGCCATCCCCCACCATTCCGCCACCACCGGAGCTCCCGCCACCGTGGGCGGCTGCGGTGCCGGTCACCGTGGCCAGCAGGCCGACGGCTGTGATCGTCGTTCGTCGAGCAGTACGTGCGTGTCGAGAAGTGATCTGAATCATTGTGGTCCGTGGAAAATCATGTTCGAACGAGACGGCCGGAGCCGATCAGCAGCCGTGGCCGCGACCTGCCATCCCGTAGCCGCCGCGGTGGGTATCGTCGCGGTGAGTGTCGTCGGCGTGGGTGCCGTAGTCACCGCCGTAACCGGTGCCGTGCATCCCGTAGCCGCCGGAACCGGGGGCCCCGTATCCGAGGCTGTGGCCAGTGTAGTTCCCGTCAGCCATTTGCTGTGCCATCTCCTCGATAGAGACGCCCATGTGGGTCTCCATCCACGCGACCGATCCGGGACCCATGTATTCGGCCATGTGGCTTTCCATCCAGTCCTCCCACTCCGCAGCAGTCCCGTTGTGCGGGGGTGCATCGGTCTCGTTGTAGGGGTGGTCGGTCGTCGTGTCGTTCCCGTGTGCGCTGACAAGTGGCGCGACGAGTGCGAGACCGACGACCGCGATCGCCACGAGCAGCCAGCGTCCGGCAGTGATATTCGTCATCTTGTTTTGCCTCACTTTCCAGTAGGACCGCTCCGAGGTTACCAGTGTGGGTGTGAATCGTCGCAGGAGAACGTCCGAGAACGTTTTTATGGCATTCTAAACGTTTTCTTCGAGCCAGACCGTTCACTGCGGCCGAATTCGGAGGGCAGTCTTTGACCCCCACTCAGTCGCCCATCGACTGCGATACGACGGTAGATAGTATTGCCCGTAAGCATCAAAACTGCTACGTACCTAGCACGCCAACGAGGCAGTATGAACAAACGAGACGTAGGGAGGTTGGGCGGATGAACCGACGCCAGACAGACTTCGGTGTCGGGCTGCTCGTCGTTGGCATTCTCATCGTTGGCGGTGCCCTCAGTTGGGATGCCTATCAGCAGCAGCAATCGATCGATAGGATGGGGTCGATGATGGGCGGGTCGATGGACGCCGTCCACGGAACTGATCCGCTCGTGTACGTCCTCGGGACGCTGTTCGTAACTGGCGCCGTGGGCGTGTTCTACCTCGCCGTGCGATCAGACGTTCCCCCGATGACAGACCCGAGCACGACCGACTCGGCCGTCCTTGCCGAAGAGGCAACGCCTACTGAGATGACTGACCCGAAGGAGTCGGTGGCGGCCGACGCCGACGACTCGACGCTCGGGGGAGAGACGGCGTCACTGGACACCACCTCCCGAGCCAACGGTAGCAGCGAATCCGAGACACCCACTCAACGGCGAGTACTGAGTCTCCTGCCTGAAGACGAACGGCGGGTCCTCGAACCGGTCCTCACTTCACCCGGACTCACGCAGATCGAACTCCGCGACCGGTCGGACTTTTCGAAGAGCAAGGTGAGCCAGACGGTGAGCGCACTCGAAAAGCGAGGGCTCCTGTACCGGGAGCGGCAGGGGCGGACCTACCGCGTGTATCCCAGCGACGAACTGCGTGCGGGCTGACGGACGGGTGTTATAGCGTCTATGGGTCCGCTCGCCCCGTTACTGTTCGTCCAGTATCTGGATACCGCGCTCCACGACCGCCTCGGTCACGAAAAGGCTCGTCTCCCGCTGGAGTGTCCACATACGGGAGACCGCCTCGTCTCTATCGAGCAATCCGCGGCCGTAACCGAGCGCGATGACGCCGATAGAACCGTGTACTTCGACATCCGCGTCCGATGCTACCTCTCGGGCGGCGAGGTCGTCGGTGAGGAGAACGATTCCCCGTTCTTCCGCGACCGCAATCGCAGCGCGCTCTCCGGCATCCAGTTTGTCAGCGCCGATTCGGCTTTTGTCGGCTTCGACGAGTTCGTACGAGAGGTCGGCCAACTCGTCCGGAACACCACCGATATCGACTTCTTCGTAAACCGTCTCTGGAACGAGGAGCGTGTCAAACGCCGAGAGAAGTTCGAGCGAATCAGTTTCGGAGAGGTGAATGATCGGCCCAGCGTCCGAGACAGCCGCAAGCGTCACGCGTTCAGGCCCCAGTCGACGTCTTCCTCGACGACCTCACGTTCTCGCTTTGCTCGTTCGACCTTCGTCCGACCGACACGTTCGATTGCTTCCTCGTGGTCAAGTTCCCCCTTGAGGTACCGCGCGAGAACGAGATCCTCCCACAGGTCTTCGAGGCCGCGTTCGAGTGCCCGTTCGAACACCTCGGACTCCGGAAGGCCCCGAGCCTCGGCGATTTCTCGAACCCGGTCGGAAATTTCAGCAGCCATATCGTATGATTGCTCGGCAACGTTCTTAAATCCGTGTCTGCCTACTCGGTGAGGACCTGACCGGGGCCTATGTCTACCGCGACCATAATCAGAACACATCAGAGAATCCATCTAACCCCAAAAATGGAGGCCTCGGTACTCATAGGGGTCGTCACGGCCAGGTCGTCACGCTGGCTCGGGGACCGCGAGTCGTCATCGGCCGGCAGGCGATACAAACGGTCGCGTGATGAATATTCCTCCCGGTCCGGCGCCGCGAGCGGGCGGTCCGGTCGGCCACCACCCGGTCCCGTTCCAGTCGGCCGCGGCGCGGGATCGGCCAGTAGACCCAAGGTGGTCGGGTTCCCTGTCCGAAACGGAGAATGGACGAGCCAGCGGACCGCTCGGCGATGGACCGGCGGTCGTTTCTCGCCGCCGCCGCCGGCGTCGCCGTGGCGCCGACGCTCCTGTCGAGCGGTGCGGGCGCCGCCGGCCAGTCGAGCGGTGCGGGCGCCACCGGCCAGTCGCTGTCGGTGCTGACGCGGAACCTCTATCTCGGCGTCGACATCTCCGGGGTCGCCGACGTGGAGTCCGAGGCCGAACTCCAGGGGTTCGCGGCCGACCTGCTGGTCGACGCGCGCGAGCACCCCTACGGCGCACGGATGGACGCTATCGCCGACGAAATCGACAGCCATCGACCCGCGGTCGTCTCCGTCCAGGAGGCGGCGCGGATCCGGAGTCGGTCCGACGAATCGGCGGACTGGACCGACGTGGCGGACCTCCTTCCGGCGCTGTCCTCGCGACTCGCGGACCGGGGCCTCTCCTACCGGGTCGCGTCGTCGACGGTGACGACCGACGTGACCGTCACGGCCGACGCCGAGGAGGGCACAGAGGAGGTTCGACTGACCGACCGGGACGCACTGTTCGTCCGCGAGGACCTGACCGTCGAGGACCAGCGGAGCGGGCGGTACGAAACGGCGATCCCGGTGTCGGTATCCTGGAGCGACCGCGAGTTCACGCTCACGCGGGGGTACTGCGTCGTCGACCTGGCGGTCGGCGGTCGAACGGTCACCGTCGCCGGCACGCACCTCGAATCGGCGACACCACTCTTCAGAAATCTGCAGGCTCTGGAACTGATCGAATTACTTCCAGACAGCGGGCCGGTCGTCGTCGCGGGCGATTTCAACAGCGGCCCCGGGGAAAGCACGTACGAGACCTTGGAGGAGGCGTACGCGGATGCGTGGACGACGGTGGACCCGGATGACGCCGGCGACACCTGCTGTCACCCCGCTTCGCTCCGGAGCGAGAGCGCGGATCTGGACGTCCGGATCGACGCGGTCCTGTACCGCGGCGGACTGGGACCGACGGCGGTCGCACGGACGGGCGCGGACCCCGCGGACCGCGTGGCCGTCACCCGGGACGGCGTCACCGAGCGACTGTGGCCCTCGGACCACGCCGGGGTGATCGCTACCTTCGACCTCGAATGGGTGACGCCGACTCCGTCTCCCACGCCGTCCCCAACACCCTCCCCGACGCCAAGCGCGAGCCCGACGCCATCCCCGACTCCGTCCCCGAGTCCGACTCCCACGCCGTCACCGACACCGTCGCCTGCGCCGTCACCGTCACCGACGCCGTCTCGAACCGCGACACCAGCGTCGCCGCGAACCTCCGGAGAGACCGCCGGACCAGGAAGCGATTCCGGAAGCGAGTCGCCGACGCCGACCGACGGAAGCGCAGGGCTTCCGGGTCGGACAGGGACACAGGGGGCAGGTTCGAATCCGCAGTCGTCCCCCAACGGGACGACAGGCGGGGACGGTCCGGGGTTCGGCGTCGTCTCGGGAGCGCTCGCTCTCGCGCTCGGCGCGCTCGTCGACCGCCGTCGGAGAGACTGAGCGGCGATACATTTTTTACAGCGACCGGGAACCATTTCAGGTATGGCGAACTGTCCGAACTGCGGGTCCGTGGTGGGTGACGGGACGACGGTCTGTGACGCCTGTGGAGCGTCGCTTGCCGAGGATTTCGGCGGGGGACCGGCCGGCAACCGCTCGGATCGAACATCCGAACGGCCAGACCGGCCTCGCCAGTCCGACCGGAATCGCGGACGATCCGATCGAGACGGCCAGCCCGACCAGCGCGGTGGCGGTAGGCCCGACCACGGTGGCGGTCAGCCCGGTCAACGCGGCGGTGGACAGCCTAACCAGTACGGTGGCCAGCCCGCTCAGTCGGGACAGCCAAACCAGCGCGGCGGCCAGCCCGGCCAACGGAGCGGCGGCCAACGCAGCGGCGGCCAGCCCAACCGGCGAGGCGGCGGTCAGCCCGGTCAACAGGCTGGCGGCGGTCAGCCCGGTCAACAGGCTGGCGGCGGTCAGCCCGGCCAGGGGGCCGGCGACGGCTACGGACAACAGCCCGCCGGGGGCGGCCGCGGTCAGCGGCCACGCGGTGACGTCGCGCAGGGGTACGGAAACCGTCCGCCGGGGTCGGACAACGGCTTCGAGCGGCGCGAACTCCTGATGGGAATCGGCGGGCTGGCGGTCGTCGGCTTCGGCGGCCTCTACGCGTTTACCGACGTCTTCGGCGGCGACGGGAGCACCACCGATATCGAGTACGGGGACACCGTCTCCGGAGAGATCACCTCGGACTCCCAGTCAGTTCCGGGATCCGACAAGATCGGGGAGTCGTACGCGTTCGAGGGGTCCGCCGGTGACCGGGTCCGGATCAGTATGACCGGACTCAGCGACACGTACCTCGTGCTCACGGATGGCGATGGGAACGTCATCGACACCGACGACGACGGCGGGATGGAACTCGACAGCGAACTGGTGACGGAGCTCCCGACCTCGCAGACGTACACGATCTGGGCGACCTCCTACGAGGGGGACGAGACGGGGACGTTCACGTTCACGCTCGAAGAGCTCACGCGAGCAGGCGAGGCCTGAACGGGTCGGCCCGGTATTGTACTCGGACGGTCGGTGCGGCGACCACCCCGCCCGACCGGAACACGACCACCGTGAGCGTTACACCGGGGCGCCGCGAACGTCGGCCCATGATCGAAGTCGACGGGAGCGCGGGCGGCGGCCAGCTCGTCCGAAGCGCGCTCACGCTGTCGATGCTCACCGGGGATCCCGTCCGGATCGATGAGGTCCGCGGCGACCGCGCGACGCCCGGACTGAAAGCCCAGCACCTGGCCGTCGTCGAGACGGCCGCCGCGGTCTCGAACGCCGAGGTCGAGGGCGCCGCGACGGGGTCGGAGACGGTCACGTTCGAACCCGGCGCACCCGAGGGCGGTCGGTATCGCGCGGACATCGGCACCGCCGGGAGCATCACGCTCCTGTTCGACACGTTTCTCCCGCTCGCCGGTCGACTCGACGACCCGCTCCGGATCACCGCCACCGGCGGGACCGACGTGAAGTGGTCGCCGCCGCTGGACTACTACCGCCGAGTC
>JGI12447J12854_1000459_pt1 | contig 12403 bp, 15 predicted proteins | sample A23P2SouthBayCA_2_FD_12854 | JGI IMG/M metagenome (IMG submission 12854)
CGGCGGGACGATCCTCGAGAACAATATCGTCCAGACGATGACGTCCGCGGGCGAGGCGCTGGCAGCCGGCGTGATCTTTACCATTGCTGGCGTCACGTTCCTCGATCAGCCTATCGACATCGCCGGAACTGCAACGGTCGCGGTTCTGGGCGGACTGCTCGGGGTCCTCTTTATGATCCCGATGCGTCGATATCTCATTGTCGACAAACACGAGGAACTCCCCTATCCCGAGGGGACCGCGTGTGCAGACGTTCTCGAAGCTGGTTCACAGGGCGAGGGGGGCGTAAAGCTCATCTCGCTTGGCTTTTTCGTGAGTTTCGTCTATATGTGGCTGGCTAGCGGGATGGCTGCGTTCAAGACGACCATTCAGACGGCCTTTTCGGCGGGTCAGACTCGTGGATTCGCCATCGGTGGCGATTTCACTCCCGCACTGATCGGCGTGGGGTACATCATCGGTCCAAAGATTGCTGGCTACGTGTTCGGCGGCGGGTTGATCGCCTGGATGATGTTAATCCCGCTGCTCATTACGGGCGGCTTCGTTCCGGAGGCGGCCGCCGACGCGACGCTTATGACGCAGGCGAACGCAGTCTGGGACGAGTACATCCGCTACGTCGGTGCAGGCGCGATGATCGTCGGCGGGTTCTATGCGATTCTTTCGATGAGCGGAACGATCCGCGATGCGCTCGCAACAGCCATGGCTGATCTTCGCGGCTCCGCGACGACTGCAACGGAGCAACAGCGGCGAACGCAGCGAGATCTCCCGATGAAGCTCGTCGTTATCGGGGCTGCCGTGATCGCGCTCGCGTTGGTCGCAATTCCACAGGTTCAAGTCGGACTGTTGGGCGGGGTCATCGCTGTCGTTGCCACCTTCCTCTTCGTTGCTGTCTCCGCATATCTGGTTGGGGTTGTGGGGAGTTCGTCGAACCCCGTCTCCGGGATGGCCGTTGCGACGATCCTGATCGCCGCGCTAGCACTGAAGTCGACCGGCGTGACCGATCCTGTCGTGGTACTTGTCACGGCCTCAGTCGTCGCGATCGCTGCGGCAGTCGCAGGCGACACCTCACAGGACCTGAAGACCGGCTATCTTCTCGGTGCGACGCCACGCAACCAGCAGATCGCACAGATGATCGGGATCGCAATCTCTGCCCTCTTTGCGGGCTGGGTACTGTCTTTCTTCCATCAGGCGTACGGCATTGGGAGCGAGACAATTCCCGCACCACAGGCGGGGATGATGGCACTGATCTCTGAAGGCGTTCTCACTGGAACCGCCCAATGGGGGATGATCCTCATTGGCGCCGTCTTTGCGATCGTCTTGATCCTCATGGACGTCCCAGTGTTGCCTTTCGCAGTCGGAATCTACCTTCCGATCACGCTCGCGACGCCGATTTTCTTGGGCGGCCTGCTCCGTGCTGGAATCGACTGGTACGTCGCGCGGAACGACGACGAGGACGGCACCGTCGAGGAACATACGACCTACCGGGGACGGATTATCGCTGCTGGGCTGATCACCGGCGAAGCGATCATGGGAATCGTCGTCGGTGCGCTCTACATCCTCGAGATTGGCGCGGCCAGCGGTGCACCGTTCCCATTAGGGTTCGGCGACGAAACACAGACGATCCTCGGCGTTGTGGCTCTCGTCGCCCTCATCGGAATCTTCACTGTCGGTGTCCTTCGCGGGCCCCAAACGGTCGATACATGAGCACGCATGCGCCGAATGCGATCCCAACACGAACCACGGACGACTGGGAAGTAACGATCAGTGATGGCGACCGACGAGTCACGATCACGTGGGCGAAATCCCCACGTAATCGACTCGACCAGTTCCTGTTCGACTTCTTCGGGACAAGCCGTGAACGCGAACTCACGCTGGATCCGGTCGGGACGACCGTTTGGCGCCACTGCGACGGCGATCATACCGTTTCTGAGATCGCATCGATCGTCGCCGAAGAACACGACGTCGATCGTGTCGAACCAGTCAACGAAACGCTTGCTCACTTCCTCATGCAACTTGAGGAACGAGAGCTAATCCAGTTCGACGACCAAGCAGACGAGTGACCGCTGACAAGTCTTTATAGAGTACTAAACACCACTCAATCAAGGATAATAATGCCAGAAAATACAAAAAACGTGGCTACGATTGTCGATGACCTAACGACGACTGATATCGGGAGTCGCGATACGATTTATCCCATTTCCTCTGCAGTTCGCGAAAAACAGGGGAGCAACCCTTCGATGCAGGCTGCTGAACGTCTCAATAACGCTGTCGATTCCGAGGATACTGTGCTTGTGCTCACTGGCTTTTTGATTCCGCCGTCGATGGTTCAGGAGACAGATGGGCCACTCGGTGCGGTCTCTGTTGCACGTGCTGTCGACAGTGCTCTCGATGCAAACCCGATCATTGCATGTGAACCTGCGGCTGTCGATATTTGTGAGGCAACGGCAACGGCTGGTGAACTCCGTGTTCTTGATCGAGAGGCAGTATCCAATAACAAACGGTCTGTCTCGGTCGAACCATTCCCCGCTGACCGCTCTAAGGCTCAGAAGTATGTCGAGGAAATCTTGTCAGAGGTCGACCCCGCTGCGGTCATCGCCGTAGAGAAGGCCGCTCCAAACAAGGAGGGAGTCTACCACAATATGTCTGGATACGACGTGACCGAACAGACAGCCAAAGTGGATGAACTCTACAGTCGACTTCCGGCTGATGTGTTGACGGTCTCTGTCGGCGACGCAGGAAATGAGGTCGGTATGGGTCTTGTTCAAGAAACAGTCGAAGATGAGATTCAGTACGGGGACGAATGTCAGTGTGGCTGTGGAGCAGGGACGGCAGCGGACATTGAAACGGATCTCTTGGTCCCGGCAACGGTTTCGAATTGGGGTGGGCACGCGATCGCAGCCTGTCTCTCACACGTAACGCAGACCCCCGTATTACATGATCCCGAGGTAGAGCGTCGGATGCTTGTTCAGGCATCGATGGCTGGTAGTATCGATGGGATCGTAGGCGGAACAAATGCCTGGTGTGACGGGATGCCGCCAGATGCACATGAATCAATGCTTCGTCTGATTCGCGAGATTTTCCGCTCGCCTGTTCATACCTGCGGTGGCAGTGAACTTGAACGATAGCTACACTACAACTAAAACATGCGTGAAATAGGTGAGTAAAATCGACCCTGTCTTTCCGCTCTGTCATCTTACTATAGCTCCTCCCCATACCCTTCGAATACGGACTCAAACCCCTTGTCGACAACCTGTTGAACAAGCCCCACAATGAACTTCGATTACCTGAATCCTCCACGAGCGACCGAAACGAACTCTCGAAGTGGTGCCCGTTCGAGGGCCGAACACGACTCGAAGTCTCGTGAGCGGCTTCGTGTAACAGCACAAGATACAGGTCGCACATCCAGACTGCACGCTGGTGGCTCGTCACTGCCGAGTCGGTGATCACGATATATGTCCTGCCATCGGTCCAGGCATCAGCACACGTCTCGCCGTAGAACACGTCCCGCTCAAACCCAAGTTCCTTTACGAGTACTCGAGCAAAGCGTAGATACCGCTGCTGGTCGGCGTTCAACTGCGACGTCCTCAATTCCGATGATAGCCTGTCCACACTCCCTCTGACTCTGCTTGTTCGCCAACATCGAACGTCTCTGGCACCGTTATCGGTGTGTCTTTGTCGGTGGCGAGGTCACGAAGGCGCTGCGTCGCCGCAGCGCTCGTATCGAAGACGACGTAGCCGCGTTCGACGAGTTTGTCTGCATCTTTCTGGGGTCCGTCAGCATCCAATCTTTGGGGGCCGCCTGGATCTCTAAAGAGTGTCTGCGTTCTTAGGAACAGACAATGCAATCTCACTCTACGATGCTCTGGAGACAGTCACATCAGATCCTGTGATCAGTATACGGAATTTATCAATCGAGAACCGAATCTCGAGATCAGTGCTAGTCTGTGGGCCCGTTGAGTCTGCAAGCCTCTCGAGGGCTTCGACGTCGATCATCCGCTGTAGTTGGTACTCGTCCCGATCGAGACCCTGCTCTTCGAGTGCAGTGATGATCTCGAGCAGAAGCGGTCGATCACTCATCGTCGACCACCTCACTGATGACGTCAATGATCTCCTGGGCGGTCGAACTGATTCGCTCAAGCCGGTCGAGGATCGTCTCCGGTTCGTCACCGTGCCACGCGGCAAGGTAGAACGCTGATCCACTGGTATCCAACCCGAAGTACCGTCCAACGATGTAACCGACCGCTTCGGCCTCGAGCTCACGTTTTGATCGCTCAGCCTCGTCGTCGACGCCACTGTGTAACAGCGCGTGGGCGTACTCGTGAACGAGCGTGACGGCAAGATCAGCGTTGTTCTCACGATCTCGGACAGCGATGCGTGGCTGCTCTTGAGGGCGGTACTCACAGATTCCTTTGGCACTCCCATGCGACCAGTCCTGGGGTGGCACGACCTCTACGTCCACCTCGAGGGGATCTGCTGCCTCGAGGAGTGCGGGAACCAACTCGTCAGCCTGTCCCTTTGCTTCGGTCTCGAGGTCGGGCAGTGGCTCGCCGTCAGTCTGTGAGATATCGAAGACGGGCGCTGGTCGAAAGCCCACGAGTCCTTTCTCCCAGCTATCTGGCGGTGTCTCATCGTACTCACAATCACTGCGTTCGTGATACGACGGCGAGTTCCCACAGTTTGGACACTGTTTTGCAATGATGGGCGCCCAGATCCAGATCGCCGTTTCCCCTTCTTTCACGTGCCGGTCAAACTCGTTTTGCCATGTTCGGTAGCCGGCAACGCGCGTCGCCTGTGGACACTGGAGTTTGATCAACAACGAGTTTCGGTGCGAGTAGTCGTGGAAGCGGCTCTGGACATCCAACCACTCTGTGAACTGCTCGCTCGAGACGGCGTTATCGACTTCGTCGACGAGGTCCTGGATCCATGCTTCGATCGTGCTGTGCATCTCGTCGTGCCGGGTGTCCGAATCGTCGAACGTTTCCCGGGAGCTGCTGCTCGTAGCCATGTTTGATCAGTGCTTCTCGAGTCGAATCGAATCGAACTGAACTCGAGAAGACCTCCGGCCCTCTGGGGGTCTCACAAAATGCGCCAGGCTCGAGCAGCTGGTGAGTCGTTAATCAGCGGTCACCGGAGTTTCCACTTTGATTGGCGCGTCGTCTGGTGTTCCGCTCTTGTTCGAGAGCGACGCTGGGTATGCATCGTACGCTGTCCCAATCAGCAGTGATTCAACTTCTGCAAGGGATTCCTGTTGTTGACAAACAAAAAATAGATGACTAATCTGCACTGGCAGGAGTGCTGTCAGCGTCGCCGTCGTCAAGGAGGGGATAGTGGATATGCATCTCGATTTTATCGAAGGGGACGATTGGTTGTATTGCGCCACCAGGGCCGCCTTCTTCAAGTTCGAGAATACCCAGCACCTCGAGGTGCTTCAGGTCTGCATGGACATCAGAGACATCGCGATCGACGAGCCGTGCAGCTTCACGCATACTCGAGGGGTGCTCTTTGGCGATTGCTTGGATGAGAGTGAGACGCAGTGGTGTGAGACTGTCAACGAGATCGTCGTAGGTACCGAACTGGAGGACTGCCTGCTCATCACTCTGATCTAGTTCATCAGCTTCGGCGTCTTGGATGAACTGGAGAGTGTCCTTACGAATCTGTGCTCGATCGCCGACGGTGATGTGAAGTGTGGTCATTGGTTGGTGTGGAAATGTGGTTTTCAATAGGGACGTGGTGGATTGCCGCCAGCGGTGTCCCAGTATTCGTCAGCATTGGCCCAGAACTCCACGAGGAGTTCTTCCATTCCAGGAAACTCGAGATCAGTGTCGCCAGCAGCGGTGTGGAGTTCATGGCCTTTGGTATCTTCGTGGGCGTTGTCGTAGCGGATGAGCGTCAGGTCCTGTAGCGTGCCCAGGTGAAGTGTGTATTTCCAGCCGGACGGGTAGGTGTTTGTATCGGTCGTGCGTCGTATAACGACGTTTTCAACGAGTCCGGCTTCGACGTGGGTATACCGATGCGTGAGTTCATGACCCATCCCTCATCTGTTGGGATGTTCCCCAACAGCAAAAGTATGTTGGGTGAATATCCAACACTGCCCAGAGCTATCTGACACATTCAAGCAACTCAGAACATATTTAGCAATTGAGTAATGTGTTCTGAATATCTCCGAAATGGCAGTCTTAGATGATTTCTCTGGGTTTGAGTTCGAAGATCTGATGGAGGACGTCTTCCGAAACCTCGGTTACGAAAACGTCCGGCAGGCCGCAAAAACGGCTGATGAGGGGCGGGACATTCTGATGGAAGAGGTCGTCGACGGGACTCGGCGAGCGATTGTTGTCGAGTGTAAGCATACAGGGACTGTCGGACGGCCGGTCGTCCAGAAACTGCATTCGGCCATTGCGACGTTTGACTTCGACGGACCCAAGCGCGGAATGGTCGTCACGACAGGTCGGTTCACCAGTCCTGCCCAAGAGTACGCTACCCGCCTCGAGCAGAACGGCGATCCCTATCCTATCGAGCTGATCGACGGCACGGAGCTCCGCGAGATTGCTGATGAAATCGGTCTTGACCTCTATAACGGCCGCATCGAGATCCTCTGTGATGAGACGCTACGTCCCTACGACCCGGCGGCGACTGTCGATGCACCTGTTCGAGAGGCATTCCGCGACATCGAGAACATCGCGGCATCCGACCTTCCGGAGCCACACTCGCAAGTGACGTTCCGTCCAGTCGTCTCGATTACTGCTGATACGAATGCGGTCTTCGAGACATCGGTGGGTGTCATCCACCAGATCAACGAGCGAACACGGTTCGTTGTCCATGCGGAACGCGGCTATCCACAGGTAGCCGATGACAATGTCGCGACGCTCGTCACCGAGAATCTTCACACGACAGTCGACCTCGACCAGGATCGATTTGAGACGGTCTTTGATCAAGTCACCGAACGCCGGTTCGGACAGACCCAGACTGGGTACAAGGAGTGGGCCGTCGACCGACTGCAAGACTACCACACGACGACAGTGACCTACACCGGTGATAACAACGTCACATACAACAAGACCTGCGAGCCGAACCTCTCGGATATCTCGGTTCAATCGATCGAACCAGTGTATCTGCCTGAAGTCCGACAGACAACTGAACTGCAGGCGTACACGTACCCTTACGAGTACTATGCAGCGGGGCCGTCACGGGTAACTCTCGAGAACGGTATCCACCGCTGTGTCCACTGTGAGACGAGCGGCAGCGACGAAACCTACACCTACTGTGCCAACTGTGGCGCGATTGCCTGTGGCAGTCACATCAGAACTGAGCGACTTGAGGGCGAACCGGTCTGTACAGGCTGTGCGGTCACCGAACGGTTCGCACTCAAGACGAAGTACTTCTACGACGACCACAACCTCGAGGCGTTCCGCACAGAATATGCAGCGATGCCAGTCCACGAGAAGGCGATGGAGAACAAGCCGCTGGCCGGCGCTCTTCTCGTGTCGCTCTTCGTGATCGTTGGACTCCTCATTGGCAGTGGCGTAATCTGAGCCAACCAACTGTTCCGCGAATTCGACCTACAGTTCCTCGAGAGCGGCTTCTAGCGACCCCTGAAACTGCCACGAGGCTCGCTCGAACGCGCTGTCTGTCGGCCCGTCCCACCGCGGAAAGCCGGCGTGGTCGCTCACCTTGACGGTCCACTCGGCCGGTTCATCGAATGGGGTTCGCGTTGGCAGTTCGACGACGTAGAGGTACTCCTCATCTCCATGAATGCCGTTGACGGGATTTTCGACACCATGACCGAGCAGGAACAACGGTTGCTCGAGATGTGCCATGTTCGACGGGCCCAGCAAGTCATCCGGCTGATCGGCGCGAATGCTTCGCTCACGTCCTTCGTCCACGTAGAGGCTCATACTCGAGAGCATCTCGAGGAAGATGAACTGTGCAGCGGCGTAGCTGGGGCCACGTTCCGTTCGTGTCTTCTCGAGCAGGTGTTTGAGCTGGGTGAGGTCACGGAGGACGCTCTCGGGATAGCCGTCGGAATGCCGGTAGACCTGTGCGATGCGATTGGTTGAATCCTGTTCTGCTGCAGACTCGTTTCGGTGGACGAATCGGAGTTGACTTCTGGTTGACATCGATTTCTCCTCTCCGGCACGAGTGCGCCGGCGCCCATCACCGGCGCACAAACAACTCCTGCGGATGGGGTGCACTGGCGTCTACGTACGGCTACGTCGACTCTCCGTACCAGGTGGGATACGTCTACGGGTTCACCCATGGTGTTGGACTCGCTCTGCTCACGTTCTCTCCGTAGAGAGAGTCATCGAACTGTTCACACGGTCCATATTGAGTTCTCCCGAATCGACAAGTACAGGTAGAATAAGTGCCGGAAAAGACTACGTGTAAAGTCACCTACTATCAATGACAGCGAGCACAGTATTTCCTATCAGAACTGTCGCCCCTGCAAATAGGCTCGCAATCAGTACTACTCCCAGTTCGGAAGAAACTAGGTGAACACCAAATAACCAGCCGAGAAGAACACCGATAGCCGCAAAAATCGGCGACCCAAAAATAACATACCATTTATTGTTCCATGCCGATAAGTCAGTCCGAAATATTCTGGCTTTCAATGAGGCATCCATATGAAGATAATTGATGTCAACCTAAAAATATTTACTGCATAGTCCGCACATCTACTTACCGGCTAATTCACCGCAGCAGTCGGTGGATCAAACCAGTCGGAGAGTTCTCTGACACCCGTCGAGAACAAGGTTTAGTCGGGACGGCGCATAACTCCCCGTATGCCATTCAGCGTCAGTTGGCACACGCTTCTCGAGCATCTGGATGAGTTGCCGGCGGACGCGACACTGATCACACCGTTGTCGCACTCTCGCATCCATATCACAGATATCCAGGAACACCGTGTTATCGTCCAGTTTGATGAGTCAAACGAGAAGCGCCCGCTTCAACGCGATCAGTTTGAGACACTCTACCATCAGATACAGACCGCTCACGATGGGTTCGATCTCGACCGGCTCCCGCCAGATGCTGATCCGTATCCAGCGGTGTTGAGTGTTCATCCTCGGTTCGAGATCGACGAGGACGCGGGTGTGATCGCCGAGACAGACGGGCCGACAACGACCCAACTGGCCGACACAGCACACGAACCAGACACCGATGACGACCGCACCGAACCCGACGGTCTGGACGTCTACTCGGATGCCCTGCTGCTGATCGATGCACTCGAGCGCCACGACGTAACCGACCTGCCTGATTTGGAGACGGCCATCCTCGTAAATCTCTATACACTGCTGTCGGATGTCCAGCGTGATGCCAACGACTTTCGGCAGGAAGTCGCCGATGTACTTCTCTCACGGCTTCATCACGACCGTCCTGTTGCCGGTCAGTACGGCTCCGTCCAGCGCACGAGTCGCCGCAACCGCTCGCTCAAAGATGATGAGAACGTTCTCTCGATGCTCGAGGCAGAAGGGATCGACCGCGAGCGGGTCATGAGCGTTGATCGCCAGAAGGTCGATGAAGCACTCGAAGTGACGACGCTCACTGAGTCCGATATCTACGAGATCGATGAGAGCGAGTACGTTCGCAAGGCAGAGGTTGACGACAACGTCAAGGAGTCGCGTCTCCAGGGCTTGAAGGACCGACTTGCCGCCAGCGAGGAGACAGAAGTCGAGGAACTGCAACAGGAAATCGAAGCACTCGAAGAGCGGATCGACGACCTCACAAGCTTCCGGGCGGGGACAGAGGTACAGTGATAACTGCTGACAGCTTGTGTATCTCAGTGTCTTCCGAGAACTGTTGGAGTGATGCCCGAGACGGCCACTCTAGGCAAAATCGTGTGCTGTTAGTTTTGCCGGGCTCGCTTGAAGAAGGCGATTGCGGCGCCGAGAAGCACGAGATTCTGGAGGAACGAGGTGAGTTCTTGATCGTATGATTCTTCGTCGACAGCCCAGAAATCGTGCATGACTGGGGTCACGCCGATAAAGAACGCGGCGATACTGGCTGCAGACAGTTTGGGCAGTTTCCAGAGGCCAATGCCAAGACCGCCACCGAGGAGGAGACCACTCGAGGCAGGGACGAGTTTGTCTGCGAGGGGGACACCTTTGGCATCTGCATAGGCGATTCGTCCGTCAAGATTCGTGAGGTTGCGGAGTGCGAGTGCTGCAAGCCCACTCCCAAAGAGGAGTCGACCGAGTAACGACGGTGGGCTCTCGTGAGCAGAGTCGGAATCAGACATCAACTAGAGCAGAGGGCGCTGGCGGGTTAACTGCCACTATCTCTGATGCTCCTGCCGCAATCTCGAGAAGGGTACAGAGACAGTGGTACACAGCGAATTATGGCGTCTGTCCGAAGATACTCAATAGAACGCTATCAGTGAGAGACAATGTCAGATGACGTGTCGAGTTAGTCATTGTCCTTCTGCGAACGGAGTTCGTTGGCCCGTTTCTCGAGTCGGCGGAGGATTGGGACACGTTGTTGGTGTTGGTTTTCGTAGGCGATGCAGGCTCGCAGCGTGTCCATATCGTTGATCGTCGCGATGCTGGCGTCAATCAGTCGTGTGTTTGGTGCCTCGAGCCGCTGGGCTGGTGAGAGTTCGCTCGAGTTTCGAGGTTTCTCTGATGTATCGCTCATTGGGTATCGCTTTCGCCCCTGTGGAGCGCGAAAAACTATATTTTCCCTGACCTTTCCGCAAGTGAGGGATGACTACTTGCAACGGTAAGTGTAGCACGAAGAGTTAGCGATCAGTACGGTGTAACGATTACTATGTAGGCGACATACGCAGAACTACAAACATGACCAATAGAGTGAACGAGTATCTACGGAAACGACCTTTTCTTGGCACAGTGTTTTTCCTACTGATGTTTGTCAGTGGCAGTATCATGTGGATAGCGATAATGCAGCCGTCTCGTTCGCTATTCTCAATTTTGTCCGATGAGGGTGTCTGGTTTACTATTGGCCTACTCGCAGCGCCCTCTGGACTGGTCTATTTTATCGTTTCGAAGCGGACCCACTCGCAGACCTGATCGAGGAGAGACTCATCAGTCAATATTCGTGTGTAGTGACGTATGTTTCACGCTGAGTAGATTCACCAGCGGACATCCTCACTGGATTTTCTAAGTCGTGAAAACGGCAATCTCAGATACTATTATCAAATCACCATTATTGATATGAAATCACGATATGATCACCAACAATGGATGGGGAATGGAGATAATGAGACTCCGACGCCCAACAGACTTCTTGATCCTCGAGGCACTCGATGAGACGGGACGTAACGTTGCGACGAATCTCGAGTCACACACGGGGAAGAGTCGGCAGAACATCAATACTCGGCTACCGGCGCTTGCAGATTATGGTCTCGTACGCAAAATCGGACCCAAAGAACGGTCTGGGCTATACGAAATCACACCAAAGGGGCAAGCCGTACTCGCTCATAGAGACGAGTACAGGAGGGTAGAGGATTTCGAACAGCTGATCGAAAACGAAGTAACGACGACTAGTTAAATTGCGACCGCTCCTCGAGACACATGGTTGCTCTGAGCAATTAGCTTACGCTCTCGCTCTCACCTGCTGCTAGCGTTCTGCGCCATAGACGATCTGAGAAGGTGCTTCGTAGCCACAGTCAGGACAGTCAAACCATCGTTTGACCTTCGCACCATCCGCAGATTTCTGGCCGACGATGACGTCGTCGTTTGGACACTCAGGACAAGCGAGTTCGGGGGCTGGGCGGTTCCGAAGTTCATCCCGAACGCTGGTCGCTTCTTTCGTCTCGAAGCCACGCGACCACACCGGATAGCCGTCGACGAGAATCGCTGCCCGCCACTTGTATGCGTAGGAGTCCGGAGCACGATGCAGGACGGCTCGCGCACCTGTCTCCGTATTTCGATATGCCAGCGTGGGTGTTCGACTCTCTCGTGTCCAGTTCGTGATTCGAGGCATGATTACTCAGAAATGGACATCTGCCGGTACGATCCAGCACGTCTCGCGCTCGTCAGTCTCCTCGAGGAGGCGATCGAGATGTCCGCGACGGCGGATGCCTGTCGCGTGTTGATCATACAGGCAGATCGACGGACCACGGGAAGCACCGACCTGCTGGAAGGCGTGCCGAGCGAGGCCCTCATCGCGCATGATCTCATCGTCGCTGCGTTCCTCGAGTGCTTGCTTCACCCGATTCAGATTTCGTTGGAACGTTTCCGTCGTAGTCTCCCAGGCCCGCTCGAGGAGTTCTTCACCTTCGTCGGACGTAACGGGTGCAGCTGTTGGCAGGTCACCCCACCGTGCTTTTCCAGCCACTGTCGTCTCCTCTTCGTCGAAGGTGACGTAGTAGTCGAACACCGCACAGGAATGCGGCTCTGCGCCAACCAGTCGGTCGAACACGGTCTTTCCGGTTGACAGTGCCTCGTCTGCTGTCGA
>JGI12447J12854_1000465_pt1 | contig 12298 bp, 6 predicted proteins | sample A23P2SouthBayCA_2_FD_12854 | JGI IMG/M metagenome (IMG submission 12854)
TATGCTTTATCATAACGAACGATTCCGGGTAGGTTCCGAAATCCTGAAGCAAAACCGCCGCCTGCAATCGGCGTTGTGGGCCTATGGGATTTCTGGTGATGATCCGATTGCGGTTTTTCGAATCAGCACAACTGAGCAGTTGAAGGAGCTGAAAAAGATGTTGAAAGGTCATCTGCTGTGGAGGCACCGTGGTTTGCAGGTCGATCTGGTAATTATTAATGATCATCCGCCCAGCTATGCCGACGAGCTGCAGGAAGGAATACAGCGGGTGGTAGAAACCTTAAACAGTGGTCACCAGGAAAACGGGGAGAGTGATATCTTTATACTCCGGTCGGATCGACTTCCCGAGGAAGATCTGACGCTTATTCTTACGGTAGCTTCGGTTGTTTTTGAAGGCAGGTTGCCCAAGCTTGATGTTGCTGCAGCCGGTGATGAAAGTTCTTCATTTGTGAAGGAGGATGATCCCCAAAGATATGCGATGAGTACTTTTTCTGAAGAAGCCGGAAAAGAGGAACCGAGGAAAGAAGATCTGAATTTCTTCAACGGCATCGGTGGATTTACAGAAGATGGCAACGAGTATCGCATCATCATCAAACCGGATCCCGAAACAGGAATACTGCAACTTCCACCGGCACCCTGGGTTAATATCGTAGCGAATTCCAATTTTGGTTTTTTGGCTACTGAAAGTGGAGCAGGGTATACGTGGAGCAAAAACAGCCGTGAAAATAAGCTGACTTCCTGGTCGAACGATCCTGTACGCGATCCGCATGCAGAGGCCTTTTATATTCGCGATGAAGATCGGCAAGTATATTGGTCGCCTGCTCCCGGACCGGCACCTGCACAAGCTACCTACAAGGTTTCCCACGGTTTTGGTTATACCCGTTACGAGCACGAATCAAATGATATAAAGTCTGAATTACTTCAGTTTGTCCCGGAGGAGGATCCCGTAAAAATATCCAAATTGAAAATTAAAAACAGGAGTGATGAAAAGCGGCACCTGTCGCTGTTCAGTTACCGGGAATGGGTGCTCGGAATTAATCGGGAAGATTCGATGCCCCATATCGTGCAGGAAGTAGATCCCCAACAAAACACGCTTTTTGCCAGAAATTTCTATAACAATGAATTTGCGGGACGAATGGCCTTTGCGTCGTGTGTACGGGCCGATGATGAGTCAGAGATATTCTATAGTACAGATCGCCAGGCTTTTATTGGACGGAATAGCTCGTTGAAGTATCCGCAAGCGGTTACTGAAAAAGATCGTCTGGATAACGAGGTAAAAATAGGAAATGATCCCTGCGCGGCTTTTCAAGTTGAAGTGGTGCTGGAGCCCGGCGAAGAGCTTGCTTGCATCATCTTGATGGGAGAGGCAGCCGATCGGGAAGAAGCAGAGGCATATATCCGGAAATATCAAAGCCTGGCACAGGTTGCCGAGGCTTATGAACGGGTAACTCGGTATTGGAAAGAGCGGCTGGGACGTATCAGCGTGCAAACGCCCGATGAGTCGCTGAACAGAATGATGAATGGCTGGCTGATGTATCAAAATGTTGCTTGCCGCATGCTGTCGCGAACGGGATTTTACCAGGCCGGAGGGGCATTCGGATTTCGGGATCAGCTGCAGGATGCGATGGCTGCTTTGTATGTGGATCCACAGATGACACGCGAGCAAATTCTACTGCACGCTTCGCGTCAATTTCCCGAGGGCGATGTTCAGCATTGGTGGCATCCACCCACCGGCAGGGGCGTACGCACGAAGATTAGTGACGACCGGCTCTGGCTGCCGTACGTGGTCAATTTTTATATCGAATCGACGGGAGATAAGGAGATTCTGAATGAGATGCTTCCGTATCTGAAAGCCCGGAAGCTCGAAGATCACGAGCATGAAGTGTATCTGCAGCCCGGAACATCATCTAATAGTGATTCGCTGTACGAGCATTGCATACGCGCGATAGATGTGACCCGAGAATATGGGGAGCACGGATTGCCGCTTATCGGTACGGGCGATTGGAATGACGGTATGAATCGGGTTGGCGACAAGGGGAAAGGAGAAAGTATATGGCTGGGATTTTTCCTCCATACTATCTTGGGAAAATTTGCGAAATACAGCAAAGAAATGGGATACGATGAACGAGCTGAAGAGTACACCACCGAGGCCCGAAAGCTGGCAAAACATCTGAATGAGGAAGGGTGGGACGACAACTGGTACCTACGCGCGTATTATGATGATGGTTCGCCGCTGGGATCTGTTCAGAACGACGAGGCCAAGATTGATGCCATTGCACAGTCGTGGTCGGTTATATCTGGCGTAGCTTCTAAAGAGAAAAAGCAAAAAGCATTGGCCGCTCTTGATGAACATCTGGTGTCGAAAAAAGAACGCATTATTCGATTATTGACACCGCCGTTTGATCAGTCTGAACAAAATCCAGGCTATATCAAAGGATATATCCCCGGCGTTCGCGAAAATGGTGGACAGTATACACATGCAGCTACTTGGGCAATTAAGGCATTTGCCGAAAGTGGTTTTGGTGACAAGGCCGTCAAATATTTGCATATGATTAATCCGGTGAATCATGCATTGAATTTGCCGCAGGTCCGCCAATATAAAGTAGAACCGTATGTTGTAGCAGCCGATGTTTATGGGGAGCCTCCACATACTGGGATGGGGGGATGGACGTGGTACACTGGCTCGGCCGGGTGGATGTATCGTGTGGCGTTGGAGTCAATACTGGGCATTCGTATCAGAAAGAATATGTTTGTAATACGACCTGCCATCTCATCGGATTGGGAGGGATACAATGTTGCATGGAAAATGAAAGACGGCACGAATTATCAGATCAACGTAAGTAATCCTGATGGGTTGCAAAGCGGTGGACTGAAAGGGAAGGTAGATGGTGATCCTGTACGTTTTCCGAATGGAAAAGCTGAGATAAAAATTAAACGCGACGGAAAGGATCATTTAATAGAATTACAACTCATTAGTCAGGAAAGTTGAATCGTGCTCTGAGGATACTGCAAAAATCATATCAAGGCTTACTAATTTTGCAAATCCTGTCTATGCTATAAATCTTAGCTCAGTTTTTTTTATGGAATTGGCTTCGACCACTGTTTTTCCTTTTGGTTTGATCCAAAAGGCTCGTAAAAGATCAAGGGAAATTTAACTCTTCGGTGTTTTCTGCGTTGAACAACGCTGATCCCGTATTGTTGCCAGCACCTTGTCAGACGGAAATTTCTCCGGTTGAATTTTGTAGATCGGGAAAATTGTAGGAGTATCTCTCACATCGATCTCCTTGTTGACCGTACAATAATTAAAGGTGGTAACCACTATTATAAATTAAAATTGATTTGACCTGTTTTTTAAAAGTAAGAGGAGTTAGTTATGGATAAGATGAGAGTGTTGATTATTGATGAAGATATTTTAGTCCGGCGGGCCATAGCAAGAGTTTTAAATGACGTACCGAACGTTGAAATAAGAGCGAGTGAGAAATTAGGCAATATCGAAGAACTTGTTCAGGAAGGGAATCCCGATCTTGTGCTGTTGAATATCGAACAAGCGGCTGAATCTGGTTTTGAGACTTTCCATGCCATACGTGTTTGTTTTCCTAAATTACCTGTTGTGGTAATAAGTTCTCGATCATTTGAAGGAGCTCAGGCTGCATTCTATGCTCTTCGCAAAGGAGCAATTGATGTAATAACCAAACCCGTATCAAACACCACCTTGTTGTTCTCGAGGCAGCATCTTAAAAAAAGAGTACCGCCCATTATTGAAGGCATATCTCGTATCGGAAGCAGGGACAGTGTTGACAGCTGGCTTGTTGAAAAGACAAACAAACAAGAAACAGAATCGGTTAAGAATAGAAGCAGGTTTGATCAACCGATTCAGTTAGTTGTGATAGGGGGTAGTATGGGGGCTCCCAAAGCTTTAAAAAGAATGTTGAAAAATCTGCCATCTGATTTTCCAGTCCCTGTTGTTATAGCTCAGCACTTTCCCCGTTATTATACCAGTGTTTTAACAAAAGAGTTAGCAGGAAGCACCGATCTCACTATTCATGAAGCTACTGAAGAAGCAGATCTAGCATTAAAGCCTGGCCATGTTTGGGTAGCAAGCGGTGGTACGCACTGCGAAATTCAACAAAACATTAACAGGTCATCCCTAAGAGTCCACCGTGGTCCCAGGCAAAATAGCGTGCGTCCTTCTATTGACGTCCTATTCCGATCGGCTGCCCGACTATATGGTTCGGGGGTACTGGGGGTGCTTCTGAGTGGAAAAGATACGGATGGTTTAGCTGGTGCCCGTGCGATAAATGATAATAACGGTCACATTATAGTACAGGATCCTGGTAATGCAGTTATTGATGAATTACCGTTATCTGTAATAAGAAGCGGATATGCTAGTGAATACTATCCAGTTGAGCTGATTGGTGATCAAATCAAACGATACATTTCACAATCTAATAAAAAAGCACAGAGAACCCGGTCTTATCATTTTAATCTCTACAAGAGAAAATCGGAATATTTCAGATCAGTTTGATTTCATATCCCCAAAATAATTTATGAATAGACAGAACTCTTTAACTCTTCCCGAAAGGCCATGGGCTGCCAGTTCGGAGGATCTTTTTAAATGCTTTGCAAAGCGATCACAAACAAGGGTTAACCAGTGTATAAGTAGAAAAAAAGAACCAAAAAATTTGGTACCAATCGGCTTAAGCAGCATAAGCAGAAAAGTCTTTCGCAAATTCTTGTTGGTCAGGTTTTAAATCTGATCATATTTTTTGCTGGTCGCTGCGACTGTCGTTTCTTTTTCTACAATGAGATCAATGAGAATATGGAGACAACTCTTTTTAAACAGTTTGTATCGGGAGAACCTGTTGAAGCTCACCTGTCCTATGGCGAGCCGTTCACTCTTACCGATTATGCTAAGCTTATCTTTAACTGCAACGAGCTACCAACCGATGTTGAGCATATCGCTGGTCATAGAGTTAAAGACCCTTATCCATATATCAACTGGGTGCATAGCCTATTATATGACAGTTATAATCTTCAGCAGTGCTAGTATGGAGAGCATCTGCTTACAGATGACAAAAGAATTCCCGTAGCTATTGTTGAAAGTGAGAAAACAGCAATAATTTGCAGCGCATATTTTCCCGAATTCTTTTGGCTGGCATCAGGTGCAAAGTCTAATCTTAAGCCTGAACGTTGCAAGTCATTGATGGGACGAAGTGTGACGCTATTCCCTGATTTAGGAGCTTATCAGGACTGGCAACAGAAAGCTGAAAGCCTATCATACTTTTGTGACATTGGAGTTTCGGATATCCTTGAAGCAAGTGCTGATAGCAATGACAAAGAAGAAGGCTATGATTTAACTGATTATTTGATTCAGTATAAGGTTGATGGATTTCTTAAAGCCGCAGAGTCTATTAACACTAATGTTGAAGTTATACTAAACGAAAAGGGATATCCAGCTTGCTGGGATGACCTTTGATAGTCATTCAAAATTGGGCTAATGCTATTGATTGTCGGTAATGCTCCCCATTTTTTCAGATCCAATTTGTTCAATAAAAATGGTAGGGGCCCAAGTTGGGTCCAAGCAGGGGTACAAGCTAGGGGCCATGCACTTAAAAAGGCTCTTAGCAATGCATTAAGGGTGTTTTAGCTTATTTGATAAGGGGCCCAAGCTCAGAACTTTTTCAGTCAATTATATTTCTAATTATTGGCAGTAAACAGAGAATAGTGCCGAAATATAGATATGATTGACTATTCCGATGATGACATAAGTAATGCCATTACATGAATTTAAATCAAAGGGATATGTCGCCAATTTGATGAATTAAATTTAGGATAATCAATAATATGGTTGTTTTTAAACAGTTTTTTTAGTTATTAACTGCAAAAGGGGTTGAACTTACGCCCATATTGCAGGTGAAAACTAAAATTATGGCTAATAATCACTACGAATACTTAGATTCATTTTTGGATCGGCAAAGAAGCCGAGGTCGTTTTACGTTTACTGCAGATGAGGTAAAGAAAGAGTTTGAGTTGTCTGAAAATGCTTTTAAAAAAACGACTCAGCGATTACTTGAACAGAACAAAATTTCTCGACTACGGAATAAATTCTACTTAATAATACCACCTGAATATCCTGTGCTATATCGATACCATCGAAGAAGAGAATATACAGGATCTGGAAGTGCATCTGAAGGGCGGTATTTCCTACAGAGAACTGAAAATGGCCTGGGCCGTTTCTGGGAGATCTATCCCAGCCTGAAAACGAGCCTTTTGCTCCGCTTCAAGATGGTTATAGCCAACTGCGGGTTGATTAAGTAGATATTAACGACACTATTTTCTCACATCAGGAGTTTCGACAGTACGCCGCCCGCCCCCACGCAAAGCCCTGTAACTCATTGATTTGCAGGGCTTTAGCATTTTGTGATAAAACCATGCTAAAACAACTATGTAGATAGTATATGTTTTTTGCCATTTGTTTTAGATCCCCATATGCAATTCTTTTACTCACATTTCTGTGGTTTTTTCTTCACTCAGTAAATTACTGTTCGAGAAGGTACTGATATATTATTACCAAGGATTGTTATCTTAATCTTCTTTTTTCTAGCACTATCATATTTAATCTATGAATAGTTGTTGGCAGTGGCTTTCATTATTAAGTTATTTGCCTATTATATAGATCAGTATCTTAAACAGATTTAAGTTTCATATTTCTTTTTTTATTTGATACCAATATAAAAATCTATCGATGAGTTCATCTAAACTTGATGAAAAACTAAAAGCTTACCGTAGTAAGGAAAAGGAATGGGAGTTGGCAAAAAAAAGAAAGCCCAAAGAAGCCAGTCTTTTAGTTGAATTTATAGAGAATAAAATAAATAAAGATGATTTTGAGGTATTTAATTTCCCCCAAAGTCAGCTAGACTTAGATGGACTGGTACAGTTTGGATATCTAACTGAAAACGGGCAAGATTATGATATCTCACAAGAAAATTTAGTCCCTATATTATTTGTAATTTTCACAAAGAGAATTACTGCTGCTTTAAAAAATGCCCAAGAGATATCGAATATTTTTAGAGTCGTTTCAAGGGTTTTTCATTCCCTACACTTGGATCGGACCTATCAATATGTTTTCACTTTATATCTGCATAAATACACAGATATAGAGTTGTTAGGGGATGTAGTAATCAAGTTATTAGAGGAGGAAGAGCTAAATAGCATTTTTCATAATCTTTGTAAGGTTATTCCATTTTATGAACTAAAAGATATTAAAAGTTTTCTTGAAGTTATTGAAAAAATGTTGGCTAGTACTTCTCCGCAAAATATAGCAAGGGGTTCTATAATCAGATCATTTGAAGGTTTTGCTGAATATCAAAAAAAGGATGCTCTCAGAATATATGAGTTTGTCATAGATAATGAGCGTATAGATCTCTTTCCTTTGCTTTCGAGCATTATTTTTGGCTTATCTAAAAAAGATTTTGAACTAAGTTTTAAAAAAGCAAGAAACCTTGTAGATAAGGAAAGTTTAGGACTACAATTGCAAGGTATAATAAGCTTAGGGTTGATAGATTATTCAGTTAATGGGAGAGACGAATTTTTAGATGAGGCTATAAAGATTTTGCAAGTCCAATATGATGAAAAAAATCCCCAAAAATATCCGGCTTTAGCCCAAACATATGGTAATCTTGTTTGGAAATCAGAAGATGGATTGAATAAGATAGTTGAATTATCGGAATTCCATAATCCAGAAGTTCAGTACAATATTTCTCGTTTTTTGTTACACAATGATGAAGAGATATTGTCTAACGAAGATTTAGAAAAGGTCTTATTTAATTTAAGTGAAGTACGCTGCGAGCATTTAGGAATATTGAGAAATTTGGATTCCGTCTTATATAAACTAGCTGAAAAAGATCCCAGATTAGTTTGTGATTTTTATAGAGAATGGAAATTAGGGAGAAGAGATGATGAGCTAAATAATGATTGTACTTTACCTAATATCTTCAGTAGTAGTTGTCCTTATCTTTTAAAAAACAAAGTAGAGGTAACTAATAGATTAATAACCTCTTGGTTGTTATCTGAACATCATTTATTGCATCATGAAGTTCAAAATTTGATAGGGGAATTAACTATAAATAATGAGAATCAAGATTTAGAATTAGACACAAGCTTGATAAATAATTCTACTCTAGCTGAGAATATTTACTTGATAAAGAAAATTTATGGCTATGTATTTCAAGGCAGGCAGCTCTGTTCTTTATTGTTTTCAGTATTAAATAAAAGACAAATTAAAAAAGAAACTGAAGGCTTTCTTAGATCACTTTTTAAACAAGAAATAATATTTAATTACTTGGGAATTAGTAAAGATTTTTTCGATGAGAAGAAAGTTAAGGCCGATGGCCATTTTAAAAGAAAATTTGCAAATGAAATCAGTAATTATATAGATAAAGAAATATCACTACGAAAATCATTAAATTTTTTGGAGGAATTCCGGGTACCTGTCTCCAAAACCAGGATAGCGAAGCGGGAAAAGAATAAGCATTATAAAAGACTACAAGATCAGGCTAGACAAAAGTCTCCACTCCTAAGCATAGTCAAAAATACCCCTATTAAATATGGGAAAAAGTTTTTTACAATGGTAGATGGCAAGTTTACTGCTCCCACGCCCTTAACAAGGCATTCGGCTTCGTTTGAAATACCTAAAGGAGAAATGATTGATCCAATTGGCCAGAAGTTAATGCGAATAAATTTTCGAGCCTTAGATAAGGATGAAGTTAGTAATTAAAGAATATCTTTCGACTCTAAAAGAGTCTGGAGAGTTAGATGCCTTATTGCCCGATTTGTTATTAAATATGGGTATAGTACCTCAAAGCGAGCCCCAAAAAGGGTATAGACAGTATGGAGTGGATGTGTCAGCAGTAGGGATTGATCCAGAAGATGGTAAGGAAAAACTTTTTTTAATTACGATTAAGGAGGGTGATGTAACTCGAAGCAACTGGAATAATAACGAGCAAGATGTTAGGCCGTCGCTTGATGATATTTTGGACGTTTATATTCAGCAACAAATTGATCCACAACATGAAGACTTACCAATTAAAATAGTACTGGCTTGTAATGGAATTAGAGAACAGAATATATTGCCGAGTTGGAAGGGGTATACGCAACGTAACCAAGTAGAAGATGAACTTGAATTTGAATTTTGGGGCATTAATGAGTTAACGGAGCTTATTGATGAATTTTATTTGGATGAATATCTGTTTTCTGAACATTCAAATAAACTTATTCGAAAAACATTAGCTCTAATTGATGACAATGATTATGACTTGGCAGAATATTTTGAATTCATCGAATCAATACTAGACTCTGAAAAGCTTTCCACAGAAAAGTCAAGAAGAGGTGATCTAAAAAGAAGTAAAGCCTTCAGATTATTAAACTTGAGCTTAAATATAATTTTCAAGTGGGCAAAGGATGGAAATAATATTAAGCCCGTGTTGAAATGTGGTGAAAGACTTATTATCAGTATTTTTTTATGGCTTAAAAATCAAGAATTATTGGAGAGAAAAAAAGCAGTTGAAGAGTTTCAGAAAGTAATTAATTCATATATCGATATTTCGTATTGCTTTCTCAACAAAATAAAACCCAATGTAAATACAAGGGGTGGTTTATATCAGGCTGGACAAGAGAGATATGATTATCCGATTATTTGTTTTGAAATATTAGGGATTTTATCCACTGTAGGTTTATTACATGTTAATTTAGCACATCTTACTAATGATGAAGAATATCGATTGGGGGCAGTTGAAATCGCCAGATATATCAAGGTGTTGTTAAATAAGAATCCTGGTGCCAAAAGACCTCTTTATGATGAGCATGGTATCGATATTTGTTTAGGACTTTTATTACTACACCAGTTAGGGATGGAAGAAGATGTAAATGGTTGGATAAAAGAGCAGTTAAACCGTTTGATAAGTGCCATTGAGTTAAAACAACATTATCCGGTTTCGTCCGATTCCTATAAAGATATAATTGACAGGGAATATATGGAACAGGTTGATCATAAAGAGTTTATATATTTATCCACGTTAATTCCGATGTTAGTTTTTTGGTTAGCTATTATAAAAGAAGAATCATTTTATTTAGATATTCAAAGCAAATTAGAAGAACTGAAGGAGGATATTGACTATCAGTTGTGGTTGCCAGAGGTAGATTCTGAAAATTACTTGCTAGCAGAAAAATTAGTTTCTCAAACGGGAAAGACTTTGACGACAATACGATTTCCTGATAACTATGATGAGTTTTTAATATTAGCTGATAAGATACTGGATGCAGATATAGAGCCTAATAAGTTTAAAAGTATAGAGTTTGGATTTCCGTTTGTATTTTTATGTGCTTGTAGACATTTCCGAAATCCAGTTCCTCCCTTCTTCTTTATTTCTTTAATTAAAGAATTGCAAGGTCCAAGGCAATGTAGGGAGATTACAAATAGTGGTAATAGATGTACTAGGAAAGTCAATGAAAATGAAGACTATTGCTGGCAACACAAAAATTAAATTCACTCTGTGACTCTGAAATAGGTAGGAATTTATCTATATCTAAGTAATCTATATTCTGTTCAACTATTTAAAATGTATCATTGTAGATGGTTTAAATTAAGTAGTTAAACACTGTCTACATTTCCACATTTTGGGCATTCAACAGCGTGGTTTTTTGCAAACATAGATCCCATTGTTCCTACATTCCCAATATCATCTAAAGGGTTAATATTAGGCTTAGAGACATAAAAACCATAACCACAATTGCTACAATTATGGACAAACTTGGTATTCATTGAAATTGAGCCTGACCTATTAATGAAATCATAACGTGAATCAAGCTCTTTCGCAGTAGTATGATATGGTTCAGTAGGTTGCTTGCCTTCCCTAGGGTCAGAAGAATCAAGTATTTTTTTTAATTTCTCATTTTCTTTCTTTAGATCAGATATTTTTTCTTCTTTGGTATTTAGCTTTTTATGCATAGCAACCATATAAGATAGTTGCTCTTCTTTATTCATTTCAATATCTAAAAATTCCATTCTCAAAGCGTAACCCAATGGAGCATCCATTAAACTTGCTAAAGCTTCTAAATGGATTAATTCTATATCAAACTTTTCTTTCTGTTTAAGATCCTTTTTTTCAGAAATTTTCAACTCTTGATTCGTTACAAATACAAATCCATCTGCATCATTTTGATCAACCCCTTTTAAATCATTCTCAAACTTTTCTTCAATTTTTTTGAACTTTTTTTGGCCGTTCGGGAAATAAACACCCACAACCCATTTTTTACCGTCCTTCTTACATATAATATCTTTTTTCCCATCTGGCCCCCCAAGCGGGTGGCTAAGATCGACATTGGAATATCCAATTAGGTTAAGTAGCCTACTAGCTAACCTCTCTGCAGATGTTTGGCCATCGTGCCAGTCTAGAAGTCTTTTCCAAGCTTCCTGTCCTCTCTTCTGTCTACCCATACTTAGTTTATTGTTATGTCAATATTTTAGTTTAGTAAATTTTGCTTTATTGGTTTTTGGGAACCTAATCAATATTCAATCTCTATCTCATCTATCTCTCTCATAATTCTATCCGTCTCCATAAGAGCCACAATAATTTTTTGGTAGTGCTGGATCTCTTCAAAACTTAGTTCCCGATCCCGACGGTCTTTAAGCCATTTCTCAGCCGGCTGATAGCCGCCAATGTAGAAGTTCCAGGCTTTTTCCGGGACCATCCCGAAATACTGTTCCTTGTTGATCTGAATTTTGCCCAGCCGTTCCCTGGGATAGCGATGATCGTCCGGGGTGTGGATAGGTTCTTCATCCTCTTCCTCATAGAGAATAAAGCCCGGCTTCGTTTTAGTGAGTCGTTTGGTAATCTCATTACTGCCTTCAACCGGATAGGTGGTAATAAAGTCGTTGACAACAGGATGCTCCAATAGATGGATTTTCCTTAGTTCTCCTCCCAATTCTACCAGTTGCCAAAAGGTTTTGGCATCAGTGGGATAGGGAACACGTGGAAAATCAATTTTTAGAAACTCTTTGTATTTCTCACGATAAGCTGGGGAATGCAGTACAGCATAGATATAATCCAGCAGGTCAATGGGAGCGAAAGTGCTTTCGGTATCTTCTTTCTCAGGGGTGAAAGTAAGATCTAAGCCGTTGGCAATATCTTGAACTATTTCCGCCTCCAGGTTAGGTTTTCGTTCAGACTTGCCATCAAGGGTTTGTTGCCCATTGGTTTCTGGATAGAGGTAGAGGGGAAAGATCGAGTTGGAATCGTAT
>JGI12447J12854_1000476_pt1 | contig 12124 bp, 11 predicted proteins | sample A23P2SouthBayCA_2_FD_12854 | JGI IMG/M metagenome (IMG submission 12854)
CAGCAGGCGAGGCTGGCGCGTTAGTCAGGTGTTCGGAATGTGCATACGCTTTTCCGTAGGAGCTTGTTGATACTACTGAGCGGTCGCGGAAGAGTCAAAGAGGACAAGGGCACCGCTTGCAGAGGTCGCTGCGTGACAAAGGCGTCGAGACACGACTAATCGTCCTATTGACTGGCAGTTTACTACTGACAACGCCCGGATCAAGCTACGCTAGCTCTACCCAATTGAGATTGAAGAGAATCTACATATTTTGCTCTGTTGAATAGCAGTCTACTCGGCTGATATCATGGGTTAGAAGGCTGAAGTCGAGGAATTCGACTCTGTCCATGGAAGTCGATATCCTCGACTTCGTTGAGCAGTGTCGAGACCTAGCCAAACAAGCGTTGGGGAAGCACGCGGGCGAGCCCGCCAGCGGCGGGTTCGCCCGCTGGGTGCACGTTGTTCTGCACTGTTTTCGGCTCGAAGAGGGTCACAGCTACCGTGAAACGACGAACCGGCTGAAGTATATGGCCGAAATCCGTGATGTGCTTGGCCTTGATCGTGACGAATTGCCGGACTACAGCACGATCTACAAGTCGTTTGATCGTCTGAAAATGTGGGTGTGGCGGGCGTTGCTGCGCGTTTCAGCGCAGCAACACCCGCAGTCTGGCCACGCAGCTCTCGACAGTACGTTCTTCGATCGACGTGCTGCTTCGTCGTACTACCGCCAGCGCTCCGGGAATAGTGTCCAGACGCTGAAAGTGACGACATTAACTGATATAGAGTCGCTCGCTGTTCTTGACGTACATATTACAGCACGGTGGAAGCACGATACGAAAACCGGACCGCAGGTCGTCCGCCGAAACGCGGACGACCTGCAGTCCGTGGTTGCCGACAACGCGTTCCAAGACTGGCACACTGAGTACGAAATCTCCGCACTTGANGTTGAGTACCTTGTTCACTACCGCGGCTCATCACCGAATGCAGTCNTGAACAACGCGCTCATNCGGGCAAAAGGNTACTCTCAGCGCTGGATGGCCGAAACCTCGTACTCAACGACGAAGCGCTCGCTCGGCGATGCCGTGCGAGCGCTGGGCTGGTATCGCCAGTTCCGTGAAATTGTTCTGATGTTCGCCCTAATCAACATAGAATCGCTGTGTGAGACTCTGTAACCGTGATTCAGTATCTATTCAACAGAGCAGAACTGTCAGTCCCTCGAGCGCTAATAGAACGCGGACACGGCGAGGACGACGGCCAGGCCCAGGACGGGATAGTCGACTCGCGAGAACGCAAGCGCCGGAAGCGTGGGGTTCCACGCGAAACACCGCGCCCGCAGTGCGAGCGAGAGCCGATCTGCCCGATCGAACGCACGCGTCACGCCGAGCATGCCGATCGTGCTGGCGCGGTCGACCACACCCCGTTCGGTTCCCAGCCGGGCGGCCATCGCTTCCCGGATCGTCCGCAGATCGCCACGGAGGACGGGGAGAAATCGGAAGACGAGTCCAACACCGACGCCGAGGAGTTGGCCCGGCTTCCCGGGGATCGTTCGCTGGATCGCCGCTCGGGAGTCACGCACCGGCGTCGATCGGACGTAGGCGGCGCTGACGAGAAGAATGAGGAGCACCCGATAGCTCGCCAGCCCCGACGCGACGGCGGCCGACCGGTCGAACCAGGGTGGACCGACGGTGACGCCCGCGAGCAGCGGCGCGATCGCGAGGACGACCAGCGCGAGCCGGTAGGAGACGAGGGTCCGACGGAGCGACAGCCGCGCTGTGGCCATCGCGACCGCCGTCAGGGCCGAGAAGGCAATGAGCGCACGCGGCGTCGTATGCGCCAGCGCGGTGGCGGCGAACCCGATCTGGACCGCCAGCTTGGCTCGCGGATCGAGCCGGTGTGCGAGGCTCTCGTCTGGTTCGTAGGTCAGCATCGTGTGGTATCCGGTACGCGTACCTCGAGTCCGTCGAGTTCGTCCAGTGCGTCCGCAGGCGGGCCATCGACGGCGACGCGGCCATCGTGCATGGCGATTACCCGGTCGGCGAGCCCGCAAACGTCCCGAAGATCGTGGGTGGCGAGCAGGACGCCGGTTCCGTCGGCCGACAGCGACGCGAGGCGCTCGAGGACCGAGCGGCGCGCGGGGTCGTCCAGGCCAGTAAAGGGTTCGTCGAGGACGAGGTGGGTCGGCTCCATCGCGAGCGCACCCGCGATCGCCACGCGAGACTGCTCACCGCCCGAGAGGGCGTCGATGCGCTCGTCCTCGCGGCCGGCCATGTTCACTGCCTCGAGTGCGGCCGTCACACGGCGGTCGATCTCTGTGCGGTCGAGTCCGAGGTTTTCGGGGCCGAAAGCGATGTCCTCGCCGACGGTCGCGGCGACGAACTGGTCACGCGGGTGCTGGAAGACCATGCCGACGCTCGAGCGGGCGGCGATCAGGTCCTCGGCGACTGGCGTGCCATCGACGAGCACTTCGCCGGAGTCGGGCTCGAGGAGGCCGTTGGAATGGCGCAACAGTGTCGTCTTCCCGCTGCCGTTTGCTCCCGCCAACAGGACGAACTCGCCGGCGTCGATCGACAGCGAGACATCCTCGAGGACGGGGACATCGTCGAACGCGTGGGAGACAGATCGAAACTCGATCATCGATACTGCGTGGGCTGGGGAACAGTCATGTCGCGATGCGTTCGGCTTCGACGATTGCGACCACAGCCGCGATCTTGATGAGATCGCCTGGGATAAACAGCACAACGCCGAGCTCGATCGCTTTGGCCGCGCTGAGGTCAACGACGTATCCGAGCCAGGCGGCCCCGAGCAGGTAGATGACGGTCAGCGCCGCGAGTAGCGTCACGACGAGGACCGGCCGCGACAGGTCGGCGGGATCGCCGGATTCGCTCCGCCAGTGGACGACAGCTCCAATCAACAGCGCCGCGGTCGGATACGACCAGAGATAGCCGGCGCTATCGCCGACGAGGACCCCGAGTCCGGCGGCACGTTCGGCGAAGACGGGGAGTCCGACCGCGCCGGCGGTCAGGTACAACAGGAGCGAGAACGCTCCCCAGTACGGGCCGAGGTAGAGTCCCGCGAGATAGACGACGATCACCCCCAGCGATATCGGTACCGGCGAGAACGGGATCGGGATTGACCCGACAAAGACGGTCGCCGCCATCAGCGCTGCGAGGACGGCTGCCCGCGCGAAGGGCTTGACGACGTCGTCGTCGACGAGTTCGACTGTATGCTGATCCGTTGCCATACCTCCGCTCTCTCGTAAACCGGGATGAAAACTTCGGTTTCCGAGACGAGATGTGAGCGAAGCGAGATATGCTTGCAAGCGGTCACCGGCGCTGTCAGTACATAGAATCGGCGCGAAACAGGATGCTTCCTCTCAGCTTCACTGGCAGTTTCGGTCGACCCACGACACGTCAGCGACGGCAGCTTCGAGCGTCAATCGGCCGTCTGCGACCGTCGGACGCATAACAGGCCGCGGTAATAGCTGATTGTCTCGGTTCGCTAACCGAAACGACCGGCGGCCTTATGCAATCGTTCGGTCCGGTGGTGGGAAAATGAGTAGTCTACGTTCAGGGCCGAGACGTGGCGAAATCGAGGACTGTCCGAAAGGAAGTGAGCAGGCGTTCGCAGACGCGTTGCGGGAGGTGCTCACAGATGAGACGATCTGAGACGACCGCGACCGCCGTCGTCGTACTACTTTCGGCCGCGCTGGTCGGCAGCGCCGTCGCGCTGCCGCTGCTGGGCGGAACCGGCGGGCAGGCCGCCGTCGGTAATGAGGCAGCCACCGCGGCGGCCGACGGGTCACCGGCCATACTCCAGCAAGCCGTCACCCAAAACGACTCACAGCCAACTGCCGAGTCCGAGTTGGTGACCTTTGATCGGGAGACAGCAGCCGGTGATGGAACCGAGCAGGCGACCGCTCAGGAAACCACTGCAGCCGTCGAGGCCGGCGTCGAGGAAGGTGTCGATCTTGCTCAAGCCCAGGGTATCGAAGTGACGCAGGAACAGCGAGCGGCGGCGCTCGAGGGCGCTCAGTCGTCAGTTCAGCAGTATCAGACTGTCGAGGCCGAGCAGGTGCAGGCGGCGACGGCAGGGGCCGTCCACGGCTCGCTGATCCAGTCACAGTCGGTCAACGTGACCCAGATCCAGTCCGCAGTCAGCGGGGCGACCGACGGCGCGCTCTCGCAGTCCCAGTCGGCGAACGTGACCCAACTCCAGAGTGCGACCTGGGGCGCGGCACACGGGGCGCTCGCCCAGAGCCAGCGCGTCAGCGTCGAGCAGATTCAGGTCGCGAGTCGGGGCGCGGCTGCAGGTGCCACGCGAGAAGCAGGGGTGAACGATGTCGGCAAGGCATCACACGTACAGGAAGCCGCCCAGGGCGCGGCCTACGGTGCGCTGACGCAATACCAGTCAGTCACGGCCGAGCAGCGCCAGCGAGTTACCCTCGAGCACGTCCAGCACGCAGCTGCTGGGGGTGCGGCCGGCGCGCTCGCGGGGAGTACGCGCGCAGTCCTCACACAGGAACAGCGCGTTGACCTCGAGCAGCGCCAACGGGTGACGATCAAGCAGATCCAGAAGGCCGCAGCGGGGGCGGCGAAAGGCGCGCTCGTCCAGCGGCAGTCGGTGTCGGTCGAGCAGACCCAGGCCGCCGCCCGCGGGGCCGGACGCGGCGCGCTGACACGGGTCCAGCGCATCAGTATCGAACAGCGCCAGCGGGTGTCGATCACGCAGGTACAGGAGGCGTCCTTCGGCGCAGCGAAGGGCGCAATCTCACAGAGCCAGGAAGCAACTGTCGAACAGATTCAGGCCGCCGCCGCCGGGAGCGCGGGCGGCGTGCTCGTCCAGCGCCAGTCGATCTCGGTTTCGCAGATCCAGTATGCCGCGGTCGGTGCCGCTGAGGGTGCAGTCACGTCCGCGATCCAACGTCAAGCAGTGACGATCGAGCAGATTCAGGCGGCGGCGTTCGGTGCTGGCGAGGGTGCAGTAACCCAGACGCAACTCGTCGAGGTGACGCAAGTCCAGCGCCTCGCAGCCGGTGGTGCAAGCGGTGCGCTCGTTCAGGCACAGTCGGCGACGGTCACGCAGATCCAGACGGCGGCCCGAGTCGCCACGCAGGAGACGGCCCAACTCGTCCAATCCCAACGGATCAGCATCACGCAACTGCAGACGCTGATCCAAGAGGCCGCAGCCGAGGCGACCGCCTACGCGGTGGATGAAGACACCACCGACGTGACCCAAATCACGCAGCGCATTACGGTCATCATCGAACAGCGGATCGAAACGATCGACCGGCTCGAAGGAACGGCTTCGATCGACTTCCCCGATCAGGAGTCGACCGGTGAGCAAGTCACAATCGCGAACGTGTCGCTCTCGGAGGGCGGGTTCGTCGCGGTCTACGACAGCGCAGACACCGACCCGGACGGCTTAGTCGGCGTCTCAGACTATCTCGAGCCGGGAGACAACCAGAACGTCACGATCAACCTCGACGAGCCACTCGCGGCCAGCGGCACGCTCGTGGCGGTCCCACACCACGACACGAACGACGACGAAACGTTCCAGTACGTCGACTCCGAGGGCGAGGAGGACGTCCCGTACGTCACCGGTGCTGGCGCGCCGGTGAGCGACAGCGCGGTCGTGACGGTCACAGACGACACCGATGCTGACGAGACCAACGCGACGCTGTCGGTCTCGGAGCAGGAAGGCAGCGGCGAGACGCTCACTGTCGCCGAAGCGAACGCGTCCGTCCCCTACACCGTCACCGCGTCGTACGACGGTGAGACGGTCACAAGCGACACGTTCGCTGCTGGCGAGGCAATGACAGATCTCTCGCTCGAGCTAGAGCCACCGATCGAAGAGAACACCTCCGTCAACGTCTCCATAGTCGGCGAAGACGGTGCCACGCTCGCGACTGAGACCGTCGAGTATACCGTCGTGAACGACATCGCCGACGACAGCCCCGAAGCGTCGCTGTCGGTCGACAACCAGACCGGTGACGGCGAAACGCTGACGATCGGCGCGGCGAGTGCGTCGGTTCCGTACGTTCTCGCGGCTGAGTATAACGGAGAGCGTGTCACGAGCGACACGATCGAGGCGAACGCGACGGTCGCAGCCGAAACACTCGCGCTCGAGCCGCCGATTGAGGAAAACACCACCGTCGACGTCTCCGTACGCGCCGCGGCCGACGACGCGGTGCTGGCAAACGACTCCATCGAGTACGCGGTCGAGGAGCCGGAACCCGGGGAGCCGACGGCGAATCTCACGGTAGCCGATCAGGTCGGTGACGGCGAGACGCTGACCGTCACACAGGCGAATGCGTCCGTCGCGTACGCCCTCACCGTCACCGACGAGGACGGGACCCAGCTCGCAGCGAGCGAGGACTTCACTGCAAACGAGACGATTGGTCCCGAGGAGTTCACGCTCGAGCCGCCGCTCGAGGCGAATGCAACGCTCGAGGTGTCGGTCGTCACGGCCGACGATGGGACGCCCATCGAGACGGCAAGCGTCGAGTACACGGTCGACGGCCCGCCGCCGGGATTCGACGTGGAGTTTACGAGTTGTCAGCGCGCGGTTGTCACTGCGTCACTCGCAGAGGGCGATCGGGTCGCAGCCAGCACGTTGTTCTATGCTCCCGGCGGCATCGGGGACACCATCGCGGAAGACATCGTCACCGCCGGTGACGAGATTCCGGCACCGTACAATGGGACGATCGTCTTCGAGATCGGTGACGAGCGCCGCGTCACGACAGAAGGCGAGCAGGTGGTCGTCGAGGTGCCGGATTATGGAACCTTCGGGACGTACATCTCGGGGATCAGTTCACCCGAGGCAGCACCGATCGGCAGCATCGACTATCCAAATCCATTAGAGCGGTGTAACGAGGAGATACGACCCGAGCGGCCGTCGATCGCAGTCGAAGAGACGACGCCCACCGAGGATGGCATCGACGTGACGTTCAGCTACGAAAACCCAAATGACGCCCCACTGGGCTCGTCCAGCCGATTCGTCGAGGGCACTACGACAGCCGAGCCGCCATCCGAGTTCGAGCCGGGCCAGCACACGTTCACCGTCGAGTGGACGCCCGAAAGCGATGACGAACGGCTCGTCTGGGAGGCCGACTTCTCGACGTTCGGGTATGAAGAGCCGCTCACCGCCGCGACACCGCCCGCCGGCGAGCTCGAGCCGTCCGAGCCCGCGGCGTTTGACGTTTCGATTACGGATACCAACAGTCCGGTCGTGCAGGGTGAGCCACTCGAGGTCGATGCCGAAATCGGAAACGTCGGCGGTGAAAACGGGACCCAGACCGTCTCGCTGGCGATCGACGGGACCACCGTCAACGAAACGTCGGTCTCGCTTGCCCCCGGCGACAACCAGACGGTTTCGTTCACTGCAGCAACCGACAATCTCGAGCCCGGCGAGTACCCGATCTCGGTATCGACTGCAAACGAGACGGCAGAGACGACGGTGACTATCGAAGAACCGACAGAGCCAGCGGCGTTCGGCGTTTCGATTACGGACACCAATAGTCCGGTCGAGCAAGGTGAGCCGCTCGAGGTAGACACCGAAATCGAGAACATCGGCGGTGAGAACGGGACGCAAAACGTCTCGCTCGCGATCGGCGAAACACCCGTCGACGAGCAATCAGTCACGCTTGCGCCCGGCGAGACGCAATCCGTGCCGTTTACCGTCCCAACTGATGCGCTCGGCCCCGGCGAGTACCCGATCACCGTGGCGACCGAAAACCAGACGGCAGAGGCCACGATCACCGTCACGGAGCCCGGTGAGCCCGCAACCTTCGGCGTCTCGATCGACGGGACGAACAGCCCAGTCATCCCGGGTGAACCGCTCGCAGTCGAAGCCACCCTCGAGAATGTCGGCGATCGCGCGGGAACACAGGACGTCGAGATTGCCGTCGGCGGTACCGCCGGCGAGACGACGGCGGTAACACTCGGCCCGGGTGAGTCGCAGACGATCACGCTAAATTATGAGACGGCGGATCTCGAACCTGGCGAGTACCCGCTTACCGTGTCGACTGCAAACGAGACGGCGGAGACGACAGTGACCATCGAAGAGCCGGCGACGTTCACCATCGCCGACGTGACAGCGCCCGAAACTGGCCAGCCCGGCGACGAGGTGACGGTAAGCGCGACGATCGAAAACACCGGCGACCGCGAGGGTACCCAGACGGTGACCTACGCGATCGACGAGCAGGTCGTCGATGAGTCGTCGGTAACGCTTGCAGGCGGGGATACAGCGACGGTTTCGTTCACGTCCCAGTTGCCGCCGGGAACGTCGACGCATACGATCGCGACCGACGACGATCAGACGTCGGTGACGATCGAGGCGGTTCCGGCAGACGGCGGGGGTGCGGACGGAAACGGTGAGACAGGGCCGGACGGCGGACCCGAGACACCTCCCGAACCCCCGACCGAACCGGGACCGCCGCAGCCGCCCGAAGCGCCCCAACCACCGGAGCCTGGACCGCCACAGCCACCAGACCAACCACCCGAACCGCCAGAACCACCGCAACCACCCGCGGAGCCACAGCCAGAGACGGTGCCAGCCGGGCCGGGTGATGGCGGCACAGCTGAGGCCACCGACGGTGGGGCGGGCGGCCCGACTGCTGGCCAAGGGACCGGGGCAGCCGACGGCGACACGGCCGGAGCCGCCGCTGACGGGACGACTGGCAGCGAAAACGAGACGAGCGGTGCTGGCTAGTTAGTGCCAGCACGCGATCGCTGGTTGGCGGCCGATCAGTGCTGGTGGCCGGTCGCTTCGCCGAACGTAACGCCGAAGCGTTCCTCGAACAGATCCATCACTTCGGCCTCCTGGGCCTCGAGGTCCTCGTCTGCCTCGTGGCCGTGGTGGACGATGTGGTGGGCGCGGCTGGCAAACGAGAGGAGTACGAGGTCGCCAACGGTTTCGGCGTCGGTCTGGTCGCCCTCGGCGACGAGGTCGACGAGGCCGGATGGAACCGTGACCTTGTCGGTCTCGCCGTCGTCGGAACTGATCGAGAAGGTCGTCGTCTGAACTTCGTCTGTCATACCCTTACGGTCGGGAAGCGTGCCTAAAGGTGCTGTGGCTTGCATCGGGAGCTGCCTGCGTCCAAACGGTGTGACTCATACCGCCGTGGTGTTTTTGCTGATCGGCGACGAACGATAGACTATGCCATCCGTCGAACTCGACGAGGAGACGATTGAGCGCCTTGATGGGCTGCGCATCGAGGACGAGTCCTACGACGAACTCATCATGGAGCTCATCAACATCTACGAATCGAGCGAGTACACGATGTTCCACGCTGGCGACTGACCGATAGACCCGTTACTGGCCGTCAGCGGCAGCGTGTCGAACCGTCTCCCATCGGCCCTTCGACTCGAGGTGAGACTGCAGTTCCGCGGCGTACTCCTGTGTGAGCCGTTCGGCCGCTTCCCGTTGTTCTCGGTGGTCGTCGCTCCCGTCGTCACCCATCCCGAGGGCACCCATGATCGAGTCGAGGAGCCCGCCGCCCGAGGCGTTCGAGCCGCCCTGATCGGCACCCGGGCCGCCCATCGCGCCCATTCCTGACTGAATGTTCTCGAGTTCGGGGAGAATCCCGTCGAGTTTGTCCGTGTTGGCGATGATCCGCGCCTGTTCGGGATCGTCGGGCTGTTCGATCTCGAACTCCGTGGCGGTCATGATCAGACTCCACTGCTGGTTGGAGAACTGCGACTGCTGGATCCGCTCGGCAAACGTCTGATCGACGGCCATCCGCTCGCCGACGATCCGATCCGTCCACGGGGTGTCGCTCATGGCCCTCGATTGGACTGGTGGCTGTATCAGCGTTTCCCTCCCGCGTGTGGCTATCGCGACGCCGAAAAGCCGTCATCCGAACTGACCGTCGTTCATGTCAGAATAACGTTAATATATGCGACTGTTGTATGATATCATATGCCACTATACGACAGCATTCTCGTTCCAACAGATGGCTCTCGAGAGGTCGAGCAAGCCCTCGAGCACGCGTTCGACCTCGCAGCCACGCACAATGCGACGATCCACGCGTTGTACGTCATCAATGCAGCCGGCTATGGCGGACTGCAGATGGAAGCCGCTCTCGAGGGGATTGCCACCGCCTTACACGGCGAAGGTGAGGCTGCAGTCAATCGCGTCGAGCAACTCGCGCCGGCGAACGTCACGGTCGAAACAACAGTCCGCAAGGGGGCACCGAGTCAGGTCATCGTCGATGAGGCTGACACAGTGGCGTGTGATCTGGTGGTAATGGGGACACACGGCCGCGGCGGGATCGATCGACTGCTGCTCGGCAGCGTCACCGAACGGGTCGTCCGTCGGTCGCCGGTCCCTGTCCTGACGGTGCAGGTCGAACAGGACGATGCCGAGAACGCAGCCGAACGGTCGCGGATCGCGCTCAAGTAACGTGAGCGCGACTCGTGGCCACCAACTCACTTACGGCTGGAACACCGATGCGGATCGGCTAATCGAAGCGGGACAACGCTCAATACTGGGACTGAGCTACCAGACAGGAGATAGTTCGTCGCCGATCAGACTGGACGCAGATGCTCACAGTCACCTGCCGAGACCGTCTCCCGGCCCTCGTCGGTCTCGACCACGAGCGCACCCGATTCCGTCACGTCGACTGCGTCCCCGACTACTTCACCCGACGGGCGATCGACCCGGACGTGCTGTCCGAGCGTATGCGACAGGTCGCGCCACGCCGGGACGATGGCCTCGAGATCGTTACGGTAACGGTCGAACTCCTCTAAGAACCGCTGGACGAAGCGCCGCCGATCGACGTCGCCGGCTTCGTCGCGGATGCTGGTTGCACCCTCGGGAAGCGTTTCGGCGTCGATATTCGCGTTGACGCCGACGCCGACGATGATCCACTCGACGCGATCCATCTCTCCTTCCATCTCCGTGAGAATGCCCGTGAGCTTCCGGTAGTCGCCCTCGTCGCCAACCGGGACGACCACGTCGTTCGGCCACTTGATCTGTGCGTCGACACCCGCCTCTCGAGCCGCCGTCGCCGCTGCAACCGCCGACGCGAGCGTATAGAGCGGTGCCTGTGCGGGCGTGATCTCGGGTCGGGAGATGACGCTTACCCAGACACCACCCGACGGTGCGGTCCACTCGCGCTCGAGACGGCCGCGGCTGCCGACCTGTTCGTCCGCGAGGACAGCCACGTCCGCTGCGCCGTCGGCGGCGAGGTCGCGGGCCCGATCGTTCGTGCTCCCCACGGCATCGTGATACTCGACCGAAAACGGGGCCTCGAGTCCGAACTCGACTGCCGGCGCGTTGTACGCCGTCACCTCGCCGAGTTCGTAGCCGTTCGATCCACTCTCGATATCGAAGTCAGCGTCGCGTAACGCCTCGATGTGTTTCCAGACCGCCGCCCGCGAGATGTCGAGCGACTCAGCCAGTTCCGGTCCCGATACCGGCCCGTCGGCGAGCGCCTCGAGGACCGCTCGTCGCGTCTCGTTCATGGACTCGCAAGGGGGCCGCTCGTACTTGAATCGGCTGGATTCGTCCGGTCGTCAGTCGACGCGGACAGCAGTGAGAAGAGACAGCGCCGTCCGCCGTCGCGTGCTTACGCCCGCAGTTCGCGCAGCTTCTCGCGGCCCGGCGCGATCAGTTCGTCGAGGTAGGTCGCAAGCGTCCCTTTCGCGTCGGCGGGGTGGAGTTCGCCCGACTCGAGATCGTCGGCCAGCCGCTCGTAATCATCGTAGGTCAGATCGCCGCCGTACTTCTCGGGGCGTTCGACGACGACTTCGTCGAAGCGCGGGAAAACGTGGTACTCGAAGAGTTCGAGCACGGGGTTCTCGAGGTCGTCCTCTGGCTCCCGTGTTGGCGGACAGAACGCCGAGTTGACTTTCTCCTCGAGTTCCTCGGTCGAGTCTTCCATCGAGATGGTGAGTCCCTCGCTCGAGGACATCTTCCCTTCGCCGCTGGTGAGATCGGCGACGATCGGCGTGTGGAGTGCAGGTCGGACCTCGTAGTCGAGTTCGGGCAGTTTCTCGCGGGCGAGCATGTGGACCTTGCGCTGATCGAGTCCACCGACCGCGAGATCGAGGTCGAGGTATTCGATGTCCAGGGTCTGCATCAGCGGGTAGACGAGGTGGCTCACCTTGGCCGTCTCGTCACCCTGCAGTTCGGCCATCGCACG
>JGI12447J12854_1000514_pt1 | contig 11665 bp, 11 predicted proteins | sample A23P2SouthBayCA_2_FD_12854 | JGI IMG/M metagenome (IMG submission 12854)
TGGCTGCGTGTCACTTTGGTCGTCATACCTCTACTGAGACGTTCTCTGACTCAAAATCAACTTCCCAAGCTAAACCTCGGAAGTACAGATAGATCGATTGTCATAACATTTCTTTCGCGCTAATCGATCTGAACTATCCGTTCACTACACCTGCGAACTTACCGCTGCGGAGAGTGAGTAGCATCCGCTCGCTTCGCGAGCGGTTCACCGCCGGAGCGGGGTGAAACCCCGCGACGGCGGCCTTTTGGCATCAACGGGTTTTGCCGGGGGTTAAGGCGGGCGTCGCAGACGCCCGCCGATGCCCCCGGGAAAAGAGGTTGCTGTACTTACCGTTGTTGGGTAGTCTCAGGGAGGGTGTACGAACTATTCTATGACACTCATACAGTCTGCTGTACCAATTTCCCGGTGCAACCGTTGGACGGGGCAGGTCGCGGATGCACCGGCACTGACTGACAGGAGTTCGTCTGACTACGACCGCCAGTATGCCGGCGTCAGGATGACCAGCACGGAGAGGATCTCGAGGCGGCCGATCCACATTAGAAAGACCATGTAAAGCTTCGCGGCGTTGGAGAAGGGGTCGTAGCTGTTCATTGGCCCGACGACGCCGACGCCCGGGCCGACGTTCCCCAGTGTCGCAATCACGGCGCTCGTCGCCTCGAGTGCCGACAGCGAGAGGCCGGGCGTGCGATAGGAATCGAGGAACAACAGGACGCTCGAGACGACGAACAGCGTCAGGAACAGCGCCATGAAGACGAAGATGCTGTGGATCGTCTCCTCGTCGATGATGTCGCCGGTACCGCCCATTCGCACCGGCTGTACCGCCTTCGGGTGGACGACACGGAAGAGTTCGCGCCGCATGGATTTCTGGACGACGTACCAGCGAACGATCTTGATCGAGCCGGCAGCGGAGCCCGCCGAGCCGCCCAGAAACATCGCGAAGATGAGGATCAACTGCGTCGACTCGCTCCAGGTGTTGAAGTCCATGCTGGCGTAGCCGGTCGTCGTCACGATCGCAAGCGTCTGGAAGAGGCCGTGGCGCAGCGACCGCTCGAGGCTCCCCGGAATCGTCGCGACGCCTTCGGGAACCGTCGCGAGACCAGCGCCGAGAAAGAGCAGCGCCGAGAGGAGGCCGCCGACGATCCCCATCGACAGCAGGTATGAGCGAAACTCGGCGTTGCCGGTCAGTCGCTCGAGGCGGCCACGCCAGGCGTACCAGTAGAGCGCGAAGTTCGTCCCGGCGACGACCATGAAGACCATGATCGCCCACTGAACACTCGGCGCGAACGCCTCGGCGCTGCGTCCCTCCGGCGAGAAGCCGCCGGTCGGCAGCGACGTGAGCGCGTGTGCGACCGCGTTGTAGAAGGTCATGTTCGGGGCCACCCCCACGAGGTGCAGCCCGTAGTAGACGACCACGGCGGCGAGCGTAAACCAGGCGTAAATCAGCCACAGCGCCCGCGCGGTTTCTCTGATCCGTGGCGTCAGTTTCTCGACTTCGATCCCCGGCGCTTCCTCGCGGATGATCTGGGTCCCACCGACGGAGAGCTCCGAGAGGATCGCGACCATGAGCACGAGAATACCCATCCCGCCGAGCCACTGCGTGAGCTGTCGCCACATCATGATCGACCGCGAGTGGGTTTCGACGGAGATACTCCCCATGACCGTCGCGCCTGTCGTCGTAAAGCCGCTCATGCTCTCGAACAGCGCATTGACGGGATCTGCGATCGTTCCCGTGCCGGCGACGAGATACGGGATCATCCCAACCAGCGGGACGACGAACCACGTCAGCGCGACCAGCAAAAAGGCCTCGCGGTGCTCGAGGGTCGGGTCGGGCTCGAGGCGCTCGAGGCCAGCGCCGACGGCGACGGCAACGACCAGCGCAACGAGGAAGGGAAGCGGGGACTCTCGGTAGTACAGCGCGACGACGGTCGGAAACAGCAGCGTCAGCGAGAGATACTTCAGCACCGTTCCGACGAGGCTGCAACTGGATCGAACGTCGACATAAAGCCTTCGTGCCATATATTAGCTATCTCTTATCGCACCGCGAATCATTCACCGGCAACCGATCGTCGTATTTGCGATAGAGTCGCGGTCTCACAATAAACACTGCGTTCGACCCTTGCCACCGAGCCGCCGGGATCGACTCCCGTATCGCGTTCGAGTTTCGGGGCCGGCTCCACGTCGCCCGAGACGGAAACGCGACCGTTTTATGTGAGTTCGTCACGGGGTGTGGGGTGATGAGACTGCGAGCTGTGACTCGAGGACTGCTGTGGAGGGAGTGCCGTGACCGCTGAACTGGATCTGCTGGTGCAACTCGGTGATTACGACCGGCCACAGGGAGTCGCCGAGCGAGCCGTCCAGGCCGAAGCGCTGGGGTTCGATCGGATCACCGTCGGCGAGACGACCGGCTGGAACATCATTCCGTCGCTGACGCTGGCGGCCGACCGAACCGACGAACTGGGCATCTCGAACGACGTGATCTCGCCGTACGGGCGATCGCCGGCGATGCTCGCCCAGACGGCGCTGACGATGCAAGACGCCGCCGACGGCCGGTTCCGGTTCGGGATCGGTCCGAGTTCGCCGGCGATCACCGAGCGCTGGCACGGCAAACAGTTCGACCGGCCGCTGCGTCGGACCCGCGAAGTAATCGAGATCATGCGCGGGGTCTACGAGGAGGGCACGCCCGCCTACGAGGGCGACATCTTCGAGATTCCGGGCCTGAATTACGAGCGCGGCCCCCACGAGAACCCGCCGCCGATCGACCTCGGCACCCTTGGCCCGACGGCTACCGAAATGGCCGGCCGCTTCGGCGATGGCTGGGCCCCGCAGCTGTTCACGAAAGACGGCCTTCGAGACCGACTCGAAGACCTGGAACGCGGTGCCGACCTCGCCGGCAAGGATCTCTCGGACCTGCGAGTCGCCCCCATCGTCCGCGGGATGGCGTCCGAAGACCGCGAGAAAGCACGCGAAAAGGCTCGCAGCACGATCGCGTTCATGCTCGGAGCGTACGGTCCCTACTACGGGAACTCGGTCGCAAAGCAGGGCTATCCCGAGGTTGTCGAGGAGATCCGGGCTGCGTGGGACGAGCGGGATACCGACGCGATGGCCGCCGCGCTCCCCGACGACGTCCTCGACGAACTGGCTCCCGCGGGCACCCCCGAAGAGGTCTGCGAGTGGGTCGCGGACTACGCCGAGATCGACGGCGTCGACGCCGTCCGCGTCGGGTTCGTCGACGGACTGTCCGAGGAGGACAAGCGAACGACGATGGAAGCCGTCGCCGACCTCGCGTAGCCGATCATCCGGTCTCCTGTCACTGTGTTTCGGCCCGCCCTTCGGTCCAACCGGGAGCTCGGGACAGCAGCCCTATGCCAGGTACCCAGATCGATTCATCACGAGCGGGTCACACTGTCGCACTGACCGTCGAATTGCGGTCCGTGAGGACATGGCCGCGTGCCTCGATTTGTCGCCATCGACACTGACGCAAGTGCGAGCGATGCCCGAAGCACTTTGCCCGGCAGTATAAGTACTATCCAATACCTACCGGTGGTATGATTCCACTCCTCCGTTCCCCCGAGAGCCTCACTTCGTTCGGCGAGTCGGCGTCCGACGGCGTCGATACGGCGATGAAACTGTTAGCACATCGCTACCGTCGCTCGATGTTGCAATATCTCGAGGACGGAGACGGGTCGGCCACGCTCACGGAACTCGCCGTCGACATCGCGACCCAGGACGCGGCGACGGAGCCAAACGCGATTTCGGATCACGATGACGTCTCCGCACGGGAGCGACGGACTGTTCGCATCTCCTTGCACCACACTCACATTCCGAAGTTGGCCGCCGCGGACGTGATCGACTACGAGCGCGAGACCGAGACGGTCACGCTCTGTGAACGCGGTCGGACGCTGCTCGAGCGGGACGACGCCATCCGCGGACTCGGTAACGTCGAGTAGCCGGATCCGTGTCGCGGTACCGACAGCTTACGGTTCGATCACGAGTTTCCCGAGGAAACTCTCGTTCATGACGGCGCGTTGTGCATCGGCTGCCTCCTCGAGGTCGTAACGTCGTGCCACGTCGATCGAGAGCGCGCCCGTCGCCATGAGGTGAGCAACGCCGCGGAGCGGGACGCGCAGATCCGGCGTGTTGAACATACTCATGAACTGGTAGGAAACGTCCTTCGAGCGGGCGGCCCCGTCGTTCGTAAAGCCGGGATCAGGGCTATTTTCGCCGATGCCGACGACGCGGGCACCCGTCGCGGCCACGTCCGCGTCAAACTGCAGATAGTCGTCCAGCCGGTGGTCGAGCACGGCGTCGACACCGCCGTCGGAGGCCTCGAGCACGGCATCGGCCAGATCGTCGCGGCTGTAGTCGAGGACCGTTTCGGCTCCGTGGTCGGCGAGCGCGTCGTGGTACTCTTCGGCAGCCGTCGTGATCACGCGCGCGCTCACGGCGGCTCCGAGTTGAACGGCTGCATGGCCGACACCGCCTGCCCCCCCGTGGATCAGACAGTACTCGGCAGGCTCGAGGCCGGCGTGGTCGATCAGCGCGCGCCAGGCGGTGACGGCAACGACGCCCGCCCCGCCGGCTTCAGTCAGGTCTGCGCCGTCGGGGAGGTGGACGACGCGATCGGTCGGGATCGCCGCGTACTCGGCGTAGGACCCCTGAAAACCGCCGTTTCCGATACCGGTCCCGTAGACGCGGTCGCCTTCGGCGAAGTCGTCGACAGCGTCCCCGACTGCGGTGACGACGCCAGAGACGTCGACACCGGGTGTGAAGGGGACGTCGACCGGCTCGTACGACCCGTCCCGGAAATAGGTGTCGACGGGATTGACGCCCGCGGCGGCAACCTCGACGACGAGTTCGTCCGCGGCCGGCTCGGGCCGATCGATCTCATCTACCTGCAGTACGTCCGCATCGCCGTGTTCGTGAAGACGGACAGCGCGCATATTTCGGCTGACGTCACGGGTGCGTATAATGGTACACGAGACGGCAGTCCGAGCTATCGAACTGCTCGAGTCGCGTCGTCGATAATCTCGAGGGCTTCTTTCAGTTCCTCGGTCCCGGTCGCATAGGAGAGTCGCGCGTAGCCTGCACCGTGCTCGCCGAATGCGTCGCCGGGAACGACGACGACGCCCCGATCGAGCACTTCCTCACACCAGCCCTCGGGTACCTTCGGCATCGCATAGAAGGCCCCCTCGGGGGTGGGAACCTCGAGGCCGGCGTCGGTGAGGCCGTCCAGGACGAGGTCACGGCGCTGTTCGAAGGTCTCGACCATCTCCTCGACTTGTTCCTGGGGCCCCGTCAGGGCGGCTTCGGCGGCGTACTGGGCCGGCGCGGAGGCACAGGCCTGGCCGTATTGGTGGACGCGGAGCATCCGTTCGATGCGGCGGTTCGAAGCGACGACCCAGCCGAGCCGCCAGCCGGTCATCGAGTAGGTCTTCGAGCAGGCGCTGAGGGCAACGACGTTGTCCGTCTCGGCGAACTGCAGCGGCGAGTGGTGTTCGCCATTGAAGACGATATGTTCGTAGACTTCATCGGAGATACAGAGTACGTCGTGTTCGTCGGCGATGCGGGCGAACTCGCGCATGTCCGCTTTGCTCTGGACGGCACCCGTTGGGTTCGCCGGGCTGTTGACGACGAACGCTGCCGTCTCGTCGGTGATCGCTTCTTCGACCGTCGCAGGATCGAGCGTCAGGTCCTCACGCAATGGGACCGGCTTCGGCGTGCCGTCTGCGATCCGGGTCAGGGCGTCATACGAGACGAAGCCGGGATCGGGAAAGATGACTTCCTCGCCGGGATCGACGTGAGCCTGCAGCGTGATATGGAGCGCTTCGCTGCCGCCCGCGGTCGCGATCACGTCGTCAGGGTCGATCTCGAGGCCGTAGTCGCGGTCGTACTTCGCCGCGATCGCCTCCCGAAGCTGCGGTGTACCCTTGTTCGAGGTGTAGGCGTCTGCCCGCCCGGATTCGATCGCCTCGATCGCCCCGCGGCGAGCGTGGGCAGGCGTCGGGAAGTCCGGTTGGCCGAGGCCGAGGTTGATCGCGTCCTCGCCGGCGGCCTCGAACACTTTCCGGATGCCACTGATTGACACCTGCTCGACTCGAGCTGCGAAGTCAGTCATGGCTAAACCGGGGTGTTCGACCCCGATAACTCTTGATGTCTCGTCAATGTTGGATAGATCTGCGATCGCTGGCGTGGGACTCGAGATACTATTGCTGTGATGATATTTTTCGCCGGCGGCTCTCGATTGGGTGCGAGGTTCAACTGTTTGTTTGTATGACAAAACACACCACAAGGGATATGCCAGTCGTAGCGAATCACACGGATAATGACCTTCTCTCGACGGGCGGTACTCGCCGCAGGCGCGACGGGGACGCTCGCGCTGACGGCTGGCTGTCTCGACGTCGTACTCGGTAACGGACCACTCGAGTTCGATGCCGGCCGTGTCGCCCCAACCGACGACGCGGTGGCGACGGCCGCCTACCAGGAGAGCGACGTCAGCGACGAGACGATCGAGCGGACGGTCGAACTCCCCGGCGGCGTCGAACGTGAGGCCCGGGCGACGATCTGGCAATCGACCTATACGAAAGCCGTCGACTACGCCGGCCAGACGCGTGAGGGGGCCGCCTTCGCCGGCGTTTCGATCCCTGGCATGCAAGTCGCGGGGCGATCGCTCAATCCGCTTGGCGAACTCTCGAACACGGAACTCCTCGACCGATTCCTGGGGCAACTCCCCAGCGATCACGGCGAACTCTCCGATCTCACGCACGAGGACTCGTTCGGCCTCGAGATCCTCGGCGACGGTCGCACGGTCGATCTATTCGTCGGGACGAGCAACCTCGAGGGCGAGACGATCGAGATCGAGCTCAAGCTGACGTCGTTCGACCACGAGGGAGACCTGCTCGTCTTACTCGGCACCTATCCGAAGCTGCTTACGGCCGAGTCAGCCAACGTCGAGCAACTCATGGAGTCGGCCGAGCACCCGATCTCGAGCTAACGGCGGGTCGGCGTCTCGACAGCCGTGGGTTTGGGGAAGACGATTCGGGGATCTAGTTGACACTCACTTTGTTCGACCACGTGTCGATCGCTGCGGGTATGAGGCGTGTGAGACCGCCGGACGGTAACTGAGTGTGACCAAGGGTGTCATACAACAGCCCACATACCTGTTCTTCGCTCCCTTCGGTTCGTTCAGTACAACTGATGTAGCTGACTCTCCAAAGAGCAACAATACTATTGCCGCTGTCCGATGAGTCGTGCCATATGAGTAACGTCTATCTCAGTATGTTGAGTGTGAGCGGCCTGCTCATCGGTCTTCTTGTCTTCGGAATCATTTTTATCGATACCAGACGACGTGGGGTGTCCGGGTCAAGACGTCTTCTGTTAGCAGCTGGATTCGGTATCAGTTGCTTCGGCGGTTTTCTCGTGCCATACACCTACGAAGAGCAATTGGAGTACACGTATTTTCAACTCATCAAGCCAAGGCCAATTACCGTTTCACCCTACGAGTGGGTGATAGTGAGTATCGCAACCGGACTCTTGATTAGTGTAACCGCGGTTGGCTTCTACCTCGTTGGGACTCGATACACTACGCTACAAACTATATCAGATGTCTCTTGATAAGATACGCGCAGGCTTATTCTGACGGTTGATTCACCGGCTAATATATGAAATCAAGTCCTTGCGAATAGTTCTATGTCACCCTCGAGTGGGATCTCTAACTCGTCGGCGGCGGTCACGTTGCAGTGTACACTATTGGGAATGTCCAGAAATGGTTTAGGCGCTGCCAGCCCATGCTTACCCATGGCAGATACGTTCGTCGTCATCGGCGGTGACGCAGCAGGAATGAGCGCTGCGAGCAAGGCAAAACGCGAGAACCCGGATCTGGAGGTAATCGTCTTCGAGAAAGGCGACTGGGTCTCGTATGCCGCCTGTGGGATGCCCTACTACGTCAAAGGAGACGTCGACGAACTGGACGATCTCGTCACGATCACGGCCGAGGAGTTCCGCGACCAACGAGACGTCGACCTGCGAACCGGCCACGAGGTCGTCGATATCGACCCCGACGCCGAGACGGTGACGGTCGAAAGCGACGAGGAAACCTACGAACAGTCCTACGACGATCTCCTCGTCGCGACCGGCGCGAACGCGATCAAACCGCCCTTCGAGGGGCTGGGCCTCGAGGGCGTCTTCACCATCCACAACATGGACGAAGCCGACGCCATCGAGGACTACGTCACCGAGCGCGACCTCGAGACGGCCGCGATCGTCGGCGGCGGCTACGTCGGGATCGAGATGGCCGAGGCGCTGGCGGAACACGGCATCGACGTCGATCTCTACGAGATGCTGCCCCACGTCCTCCAGCCGTTCGGCGAACCCGTCGCCGAGATCGTCGAAGACCATCTGCGCGAGCAGGGTGTCAACCTCCACCTCGAGACGGCAGTGTCGGGCTTTGACGGTGACGAGCGCGTCGAGAGCGTCGCACTCGAGGACGAGACCGTCCCCGCCGATGTCGTGATCGTCGGTGTCGGCGTCGCACCGAACGTCGAGCTCGCCGAGGCAGCTGACATCGAGCTGGGGCCGACCGGGGCCGTCGCGACTGACGAGTACGGCCGGACGAACTACGAGAACGTCTACGCGGCGGGAGACTGTGCCGAGGCGCGCCACGTCGTGACCGGCGAGCCGGACCACGTCCCGCTTGCCTTGACTGCCAACCGTGCGGGGCGGGCGATCGGCCAGACGATCACCGGCGATCCCACGCCGACCGGTGAGATCGCGGGCACGGCCATCGTCAAAGCGTTCGAGCTTGGGGCCGCCCGGACGGGACTGACTGACGAGGAGCAAGCCGAAGAGGCCGGCTTCGATCCGGTCTCGGTCACGATTTCGGCGGCAACACGCGCCCACTACTACCCGGAAGGTGAGGAACTCTCCGTCACGCTGCTTGCCGACCGCGAGAGCGGCAGGCTCCTCGGCGGCAGCGTCGTCGGCCGTGAGGGCGCAAAACGGATCGATACGGTCGCGACAGCGCTTCACGCCGGGATGACAGTCACCGAACTCCAGAACGCGGACCTGGCGTACGCCCCACCGTTTAGTCCCGTCTGGGATCCGGTTCTGACCGCGGCGAAGGTGCTTTCGGGCAAGCTCGAGTAGCGACGACTGACCGCCTTGCGCCGCCGCGGACCGACAGCCGTTATCGGCAGCGTTCTGAGGGGATCGGAATCCGAGAAACGTTTAAATTCGGGCTGTTCATAGCAGAGACTATGGAAAACAATGTCGGCTCGGTGGACCGTCTCGTACGACTCGTCGGTGGTGCGGTTCTCATTGCCATCGGCATTGCGTCGATTGTGCATATTCTCCATGCCGGAACGATCGTCGGCGTGATCGCGACGCTGGTCGGGCTCGTCTTTTTTGGGACCGGGGTGACCCGATTCTGTCTGCTCTACCAGCTGCTGGGCGTCGATACGTGTAAGGCACCGTAACCGGCGTCGGCCCGGGGCCAATCGGGTCGACTCTCCTCGTCTGCGGTCGCCCCCAGTATTTCACAAATAGCCCAAGATTATTGTCCACTGATTGCGTAGCTGTTTGCAATGGAATCGAACGAATCAACGTCGAGTAGTGCCGTGTCCCGTTGTCCGACGGGCTTGCAGTTACGACGGAGGATGACTGATGTCTGAGAACGTACCGATGACGCCGACTACACTCAGGACGGACATCCCTGCCCTACAGGACGGTATCTATCTCAACTACGGCGCACACGGCCCGAGCCCGAAATACGTCGTCAACGCTGCCGACGAGTTCGTCCGAACACACGAGTACGAGTCGCCGATCGCGGACGATCCGTACGAGACCGCCTTCGAGGCGTTCGACCGCACGCGGGAGACGGTCGCGTCGTTTATCGGTGCCGAGCCCGACGAGATCGCGTTGACAGAGAGTACGACCGGCGGGATCAACGCCCTCGCAAACGCGATCGACTGGCAGCCCGGCGACGTCGTCGTCCGCACCGACCTCGAGCATCCCGCGGGCATCCTTCCCTGGCAGCGCCTCGAGCGGGAGGGCGTCGAGGTTCGCGTCGTCGAAACCGAGGCCGGGCGGATCGACCTCGAGCAGTTCGCGGATGCCGTTGCTGATGCCAGACTCGCCTGTTTCAGCGCGCTGACGTGGACCCACGGGACGCAACTCCCGGTTGCGGAACTCGTCGACATCGCCCACGACGCCGGCGCGCTCGCGCTCGTCGACGCGGTCCAGGTTCCCGGACAGCTGCCGATGGACGTCGGGGAGTGGGGGGCAGACGCTGTTGCCGCTGCCGGCCACAAATGGCTGCTCGGGCTCTGGGGCGGGGGCTTTCTCTACGTCGACCGGAGCGTCGCCGAGGCCCTCGAGCCCCGTGCTGTCGGCTATCGAAGCGTCGAAGACGCAAACGCCGATCCCTACGAGTTCGCGGCCGGTGCGCGACGGCTCGAGGTCGGCTCGGCGAACCCGGCACCTCACGTCGCACTCGGCGAGGCGATCGACGCCATCTCCGAGGTTGGGATCGACAGCATCGAAGACCGGGTGCATCGCCTCGCGAGTCGGCTCACCGACGGCGTTCCCGACGATCGGCTCTGTAGTCCGTCGACGCCGGAGTCAGGGCTGGTGACGATCGACGTTGCGGATCCGACGGCAACGGTCGAACGGCTGGCTGCGGACGGCATCATCGTTCGTGAACTGCCGTCTCCGGACGCGATCCGGGCGTCCGTCCACGCAGTTAACACCACAACAGAGGTCGATCGGCTGCTCGAGGCGCTGGACGAAGACTGGTGATCACTCGAGGGAGACGTCACCGTGGTCGGTGACGACGACCTCGTGACCGCAGTAGTGAAAGCGCACTTCGAACGTTCGGTCGGCGTCGTCCGAGCCGTGTTCGATCAGTTCGTTCAACGCGTCGGGATCGACGACATCGGCTAACGGTGGTGTCATCGAGGTTGGGTCGACACCGTCCGCTTCGGCGATCCGTTCGATGATGTGCGGTACGACCGGCGACGAACGATGCGTCGTGTGGAGGGTCATTGAGAGCGAGTAAACACAGTGATTGAGAGTCGTTTTGGCGGGCTAGACCAACAGCTGGATGTCCGATTCGGCCATGTGCTGGAGGGCGGTCGCTGCGCCGACGCCGGTGGTGACGCCGTCGTAGAAGTCGTCCTCGTCGTACTCCATCAGCTCGATGGTCATCTGACAGGCCTGCAGGTCGACGCCCTGATCGAGGGACAGTTCGATCAGTTCCTCGATGGTTGCAGTGCCGTTCTCGTCGATCCGTTTTTCCATCATCCGCGTTGCCATCCGATCCATGCCGGGGAGGGCAGCGAGGGCGTTTGGCATCGGCATGTTGGGGTTGCCGACCGCACTGAGCTTCAGATCCGAGGACTTCTCCTTGTGGAGGATGTCGAGTCCCCAGAACGTGTGGAAGACGACCACGTCCCAGCCGAATGCGGCCGCAGTGCTCGCGAGGATCAGCGGCGGGTACGCCATGTCGAACGTCCCCTGGGTTGCGACGATCGTCATCTTCTTCTGGCCGTCGCCAACCTCGGTCTCGAGGGACGCGACTTGCTCTTCGAGTTCTTCGATCCGCTCCTGGAGGGCTTCCTCGCTCATCGGCTCGCTGTCAGCTCCCGCCGAGGGTGTATCCGTACTCATGCTA
>JGI12447J12854_1000522_pt1 | contig 11513 bp, 13 predicted proteins | sample A23P2SouthBayCA_2_FD_12854 | JGI IMG/M metagenome (IMG submission 12854)
TCGTCACCGGCACGACCGCCGCCGGCGTCCCCCCCGGCGAGACGGGGAGAGTCGCTCGCGAACTCGCCGGCGCGTACGACGACGGCTTTCCCGAGCCCGACGCGCTGTTCGACGACGCCACGCGGGAGCGAATCGCCACGGCGGCGGGCGTTCGTCCCCTAAATCGAAACGACTAAAGACGACAGCGGACTACCGGCTACTGCTTGCCTGGGTAGCTTAGCGGTAAAGCGCGTCCTTGGTAAGGACGAGACCCCGGGTTCAAATCCCGGCCTAGGCTTAAGGCAGTTTCAAGCCTTCTCTCCCCATTTTACGCTGTTTTCAGGAGAGAATAAATGGAACTCAGAAACAGTCCGTTTTACTACACGGACACACCCGCGCCGTCTTGCGATTTGGTGTATTGTCAGGACACTATAACGACAGGCCCCGCGCTGTCCCACGATTACGGGGGTGAACGCGGGCGATGAACAAAGCAGACCCATTGGAAAACCTCGGAAACGATGACTCGCTGAACACGGAAATCCCGCCCGCGCCGGATAACTATGAGTTCGACTACCCATTGGTGAGCAAGCGGTCGGAAGAGGATTTGAAGGAGTTCGGGCTGAATATGATAGAGGATTACCGCGATTTCAAGCGCGAACTCCTATCGTGGCTTGCCACCTACGGGAAGAATCCGGAGAAGCACGAAGGGTTAGCAGAAACTACCCTCGAATCAACTCACTACAAACTCGAAACTGTCTTTCGGTGGCTGTGGCGCTATGAGGGCCAATACACGACAAGGTTCACGCCCGAACACGCGAACAAGTTCATTCGCGTCCTTGACCAATCGGATGGGATGATTGATTCCACCGTTCTCCATCACGCCAAGGACATTCAGCGGTTTTTCCGCTTCAACAACTATGTCAGGGGAACGGAGTACGAATGGGAGGTAGATATTGAACTCTCTCAATCCAACGGTGATGAACGGGATTACCTCAGACGTAGCGCGTTTGAGCCGCTGTATCAAGCCGCGCTTGACCATTCATCGGTCAAGGGCTATCATTCCGTCACGCCTGAGGAACGAAGCGAACTGAAGGCATTCGTTGCCCAACGGCTTGGAATCCCGAAAGAGAAGGTCGGGCCGGATGAGTTCAAGCAGGCGAACTCTTGGAAGTACCCATCGATGATTTCTGTCACCCTTGACACCGGACTACGGCCTATCGAAGTTGGGCGGGCTAAGGTTTCGTGGGTGAACTTAGAAGATAATGAGTTGAATATCCCGAAAGAGGAATCTACGAAGAACGAAGCGCATTGGAACTGTGCGATTAAGAAACGGACGGCGAAGACACTCAGACGGTGGCTTGATGAGCGGGCTTCGTTAGAGAAGTACGATGGAAGAGAGGAACTGTGGCTAACGCAAAAGTCGTCTCAATACGGCTCCAAGTCCTGTAACGCGCTCCTTCACCGGGTAATCGATAACGGGGACGTTCCGATTCCCGAACACAGGGATATTTCGTGGTATTCCATCCGTCACGGAGTCGCTACCTATTGGGCGAATCACGTCGGGCCGCATCACGCGAAAGAGCAACTTCGCCACAAGAGTCTGAATACTACAATGAAGTATCTTCACTCCGACGCTGAGACGCGGAACAGCGCAGTAGAACAAATTTGGTAGATATTAGGGAGCAATAGATACCAATCAATAGTCAAATAATTTAAGAATTTCTTCTATGGTAGTTATGCCCAATATCGGTTAGAGTAAGCTCAGATGTTATTTTCTGTGTCTAAGAGATAGTCTTTTGCGGCATCTTCTAATCGGTCGTAGATGAAGTTCATCATTGGCAACTCATAATATGGGAATCTCAGAATCCCCGTTGACATATATGAAATCTCATATTTTGTCTCATCTACCACAAGCTCATCACCGACTCTCTTTTCTTCCCACAAATTGTGATGAGGGCTCTCTTCTGAAGAATATAATTCAATCTCAGGGTCGGTTTCCTTCCAACACTCATCTTTCAGGTGAACGTACTGTATGCCCGGTGAATCTTCACCCGACTCATATTCATCATTCACCTCATACGTGATGAGTACCTTTGAGGCATTCTTGAACAGAGGAAGCTCGTCCTGAATCCCTGTGAAGTTCTCAGAAACAATCTTCCGGTAGACCGACGGGAGCTTGTCGAAGAATAGCTCTAAGTTCTCACTCATATCAGACCGGGAATACGCATCCCAAACCCATCCCCCACCTTCGTCGTATCTTGAGTAGTCTTCAGGGATGTAGGGACGCTGTATCTCTTCGACACCGTTCTGTTCAAGATAGGCCACAAACTCCTTGAAAATCCGGGGTGAGAGTTTTTCGTTTCCGATAGGGTAGGGTCGGGTTCTTTCGTCTGATTCTAAACGTTCTTGCGCCTTGCGACCTACTTCATCGCGTTCATCAGGAAGTGTCTGCATCAACAATAATGAAAGGTCAATGTATCCTCTCCGTCCTAGATTCCCTTGTCTCCCTTTCTTTTCCTTACTATTTAGAGCTTCTTCAACCCAAAACGGGAGATAATTGCGGAACCCATATCGGATTTCCCTTAGGGTGTATTCGTCCTTCTGCTCCAATCCAAGAGGGACGTGGAACTCGTCAATAAAATCAAAAATAAATTCCCGTGCCAAGAACTCATCAACAGTATGTATCAGTCCCTTTTGCTCAAATAGATTCTCCAACTTTGAGTGGGCAACCTCTTTCGCATACTCCTTCGGGCGATATTCAATTGGATTTTCATCATAATGACCCCGTGAAACGGTCGTTCCTTCTAATTCATCCAATACCGGCCCGTCTACCGTTTTTATTTGAACGTCATTCCTGTTAGCCGGAATTGGATAGAGCCCATAATGTAATTCGTTGTCAGTATATTCTTGATAGGCGAGTCCGATATTTCGGGCATCGGCGTATAATCGATGGTTGAGTACCGGAATATCTTCCTGAACCAAACTATTATATTCATCTAAGAATCGGTATATCTGCTCAAAGAAATCCTGTTCTTGGCCTACTGCCGGATTCGCTCTTTGGCGTAGGTCTTCATACGCCTCTTTATAATCTTCTGAGAAATACAGCTTTTCTCTCCTATCATCCACTATCCTTTGCCAATGACCAATATATGACTCATCTTCACCATCAATACGCTTCCCTTGGTTAAAATGAATGACCTTGGATTCTTGCCCTTCCTCTAATTCCAAGCCATCCATATAATTGTCATCAATATGTTCCCAATAGGAAACCTCATTATCGATATCCACTACAATTAGAAGGAAAGGAGCGAAATCATTCACAAAATGGTTGAGAGCTACCAAATCGAACTGCTTTTTCGGAGAATCATAATAATCAGAGGGGAGTTTCTTTACCTGAACGGTGAGCTTCCCGCTTATACTGTTGTTCTCATCCACCAAGTAGAGAGCCCCGTCTTCAGCCGGGAGCTTATCTCGCGTGTTAATTTCTGATTTGACTCTTTTTGTCTTCAGAAGGGATTCCAAGACGTTTACAGCATCTGCTTCGGCTGTATCTGTATTTGGAAACTGAGCCGTCTCTTCATCCCAATCCATACCCTATGGCCCGTTGCCATTCCTATGAAGATTATCCTGTATACCCACCAACCACAGTAATGAAAAGCTACTAAAAACACTCACCCGAAGGAATGGTTATGAGTAGTAAAATTGGAGATTGGCCATCAAATTGGAAACTTGTTGAAGTTGGTAGCGATAGTTCAGTTAAAGAAAGTGAAAGCGACGGCGATGATGGATTTAGAGCAATCCCCTCGCATTTGGATGGGGCAGTTCACGTAGTACACAATGTGGTCAAACACGGCCCAAGTTCTAAGACAGAATCGTGGGACGTTAGTATTCAATCAGAACACGGAATCCTTGGCGAGAAGGGGAAGAAAGGATACAAAAATCGATGGTCTAAATCTGTAGATTCCCAAGCCGAGGCTGAAACACTCATATCAGATACAGTAAATGACCTTGAGTCGGTTCAAGACTTAACTGATATTTCTTATCTTCCAAACTCCCTGTAACAGAAGGAAGTGACCACGTTGTAGCGGAGTTTGAGGATAGTACGTCCCTCAACGAAGCCAATTCTCTTTATAAGTCCTATTCAAGACCTATACGTAATGGCGTATTCCGACCGCACCACCATACCCTGTGAAAAGTCCACGCGAGAGCGGTTGAAGAGTCTGAAACGCGGAGGTGAAAATTGGGATTCTCTACTGAGGAAGTTGAGCGAATCCTACGACCCCAACTAATCTCACCGCTAACCAATCAGAACGAAGTGAACGGGTAGAGGCAGGTTCCCAAGCCCGATGCCTCACCCACATAGGATGGAGTCACCTAAACGATGACAAACGAAACTACCGGATATAACGCTATAAATATTGGCCTTTCTGAGTCGAATAGCATACAAATAGACAATTCTGATAGCCCTATTATTGGGAATGGTGTAGAGTATGCTAAAACATATGCGGAAAGGGTGAAGAGAGCGGAACAGATTCACAAAGACCGCTGTGATGACGTTCCCGTTGATGTAATCGGGGGAACCGCCAAAGCGAAAGAAGATTATCACCCATCCGAATCTTGGAATGAAGTACCGTCTGTTCGTGATGGATACGATGACCGGCGAGACAAACTGTTCTCAGGTGGATGGGCAAATCAAGACGTGTTCACTTCCCTCTATAATGGTGATTTCGGGAACTACAACCAACTTCAAGCGGAATCATATCTCGCGGCTATGTTCTCCTTCACTTTCGGGAAGAACCACGACATAGTAGCCTATGAAATGGAGCAACTTCGCTTTGATACGGAGTGGGAGATTAATCCCCAACACCGGGCCTACGTCTTGGATGTGGTTGAAGACGTTCCTTCTATTTATTGTGAAGGGATTGACCTAACAACGAAATTTAACGTGGCTCAAGAAATTCTACTCTTCACCAACATAACTGTATCAGACCTTGATACCCGTCTTGATGTGGATAGAAGGCATATTTCCAACGTTCTTCCTGTTCTTCACGCTGAAGGATGGGTGGAGAGAGAAACAAGTAGTAGAGTCAATGAGCCGGATATTTGGAAGGATAATGGACTTACAACAGACTATCTTGATATGCTCTTAGAAGCAAAGGAAAAGTTGGAAGAGTAGTTTCCTGTTACTACTGAATGAGGTATTCTTCGTTACTATGTATAGTATAGGTGTTTCCCTATGCATACATTTCCTACCAAGCGTTGACATTTCCCGTTGGTGAGGCGAGACTTTACACAGGTCGGTGCTTTCTCTATACAAGAATTTGCCCGTATAGGGTTCTGAGACGCCCATACAGTCCGTCTAAATCTTCTACGTCCAATCCCACTCATCGGGACGTTATAACGCGCTGTGGCCCCCTTCTCAATCCATAGCGGGCCTTCAGACGTGTGAGTGGTCGCCGGATTGAGTTGCTTCGTTCACTAACAGAAGTTGAGGGTGCTAATACGGGTATTAGTGTTTATCACGTTCGGCTGATTTCATTCTCCAAAGTGAGCGTTCAACTCATCAATTGGGTTCTTCAGCTTATCGCGGCGGGGTTCTCAGCCGTGGTCGGCGCGGCGGCTCTCTTGGCACTTCAAACAGCTCTTAGAAGAGGAAGGTTTCTTCGGGCGCTCCAAAGTGAATTGGAACTCAATCAGAACCGGGTGGAGCGACAAATACGCCGTCTTGAGGCGGAAGCTGAGAAGACCCGACAGGCGCAGTTTCCAAGCTACCATACAGAAGTGTATGAGACCGTTCGGGTGAATGACCCAACGCTATTTCTCAAGCTTCATTCGGAGATATTGGGGTTAGAGAACTTGTATGAAGGATTGAATCAGCTTGATGACCTGAGTGAGCCGGGTGTATCTACGACTGCCTCAAGAGAGGAAATCCTTGAACGGCTACGTGGGATTAGCGAGAGTGCTGATAACTCGCTTGAAACCGTTAAAGAACTTAGAGAAGAGAATTTTATTTATCGCCGTATTGGGAAAGAGGGTGCTTCGCTCCGGGTAAAACACATCGAACTTGGAGAAGAGAAGCCGACGACCGATGAGTGATTTCGGAAATTTAGATTCTTTCCTTCTGAATTTTATCCACTCCCTAGGAGAACAGACCCCGGCATCGCATAGTAGGTCAACGCATCCCCCCATCACTAAGATGATACCGTACACTCCTTTCCGTATATGGACAAAGCGACCTACGAAGACCTTTCAGACCGCTTGAACACTAACAATTACTTTGAGTTGGATGAGTTTCCTGATGAGAAGAAACCGATTGTGAGCGCCTATCTCTACGGAGCATTACACGCAGGCGAAGTGCTTTCGCTTCAATATCAGAACAACCGATACTCTATCAAACAAACTCAAGGTGGGCTGATTGATGAGAATCAAGGCCGCCAAGTTGATTTCCAAAACCTCTCCGATATGCTTCACAACGGAGCGAAAGTCCGAATCAAGGGGTAGAAACGGAAAACGCTCTTTTCGAGCATCAGTCAGATTTGGAATTTTGATTTGAGTTTTTAGGAGTCACATCTGAATCCCTAAATGACTCTCCCCGGTGTTCTTGCTTGTTGATATAGGGAAAGTATGCTGATAGGTTTCCGAATTTTTGCTCTCGGTCTACACCGTCATCCCGAAGATTTTGAAGTTGACATATATGGGAGAAACCCCTTTGCCTCAGCGAGAAAGTGGACAGATGAAATAATCACAGAAGCCCGATTCAGGCTCTTTCTCCTATTGATTCAGATGAATTGGAGTGCTGATAGAGAGAAAGGTTGTGTGATGCAACTGTGAGTGCATATGTGCGCTGTAAGGCGTTTCTGCTGTATGTATGTCCTTCTCAGCATCTACAAATGGATGAGTAGAGAAGACAGGTAGGACGCTCTCACAGGATAGCCTATTCCCACTTCTTCACAGCCACTCCCTGTTTACTCTTCTTCCTGTGTGACCGGCCTTTCAGTATCGTGATGATGGAAACAGGGATGCCAATCAAGGTCGCCCAAAGGACTCCGGACAGCAGGACGTGAATATAGAACCACTTCCGATGCTCCCCCGGATTGTAGCCACAATGAGGGCATCGGGAAATGGCGTCTGATTCCACCTCGCTCCCACACTCACGGCAGTTGATGGAAACGGGATTGTCATCGAACTTTCGCTTGCCCACCTCTTTCCCCGACTCATACGTTTCCGTGACCCCTGTATCTTCCAAGTCTTCCTGAAGGTCTTCCTTCCCCTCGGAGAGGGCCTGCTTTATCGCCCCTAACTGTCCGTGTTCTTCCCGTCGTTCCTTCCCTTCCTTGCGCTTCTCGCGCCACTTGTCAAGGAGAGACATATTGTTCGCCCAATGTTTCAGGTTTGGATGACTAATAGTTTGGTACTCAACTGTAAGTTTGTAACTCCACTATTCGGCGAAGACACCACCTTCAGGTTCGGAATATCCTCTAATGCGGCTATCGGCAGATTGGATGGTAACGGCAGATGACCGTATCTTGGAGTATCTGAGCGAGAATGAGACGGGAACACCGAAGCGAATGGCTGATTCCGGTTACGTCCGGTTCAGCCGGTCGTACATCACTCAGCGGTGCAAAAAGTTACTCAACTACGGTCTGCTTCGCCACCTTGGGAATGGCGTCTACGTCATCACCGAAGAGGGGAAGCAGTATCTCGAAGGAGAACTTGATGCGGAAGACCTTGAACCGGATAGGGACTGAATCTCTCCCCCAATCAAATCTGTTGCATTTGAGTGTATTCGCCGGGAGTTTCATTGTTCAGCTCTACCCTGTTCGTTGCGAGTGGATTGAAATGACGCTTGATGAGACAACTATGGAGCGGTTAGCCTTCAACAAGTACGTGGTTGATATGGCCTCTCAACAGGCCCAAGAACCACAGCCAATGTCCGCAACTGCCGTTCTATCCTTTCACGATGCTATCGAATTGTTTCTCCAACACTCAGCGGAATATCTGAATGCCGGAAAAGCAGGGAAGAGCTATATTAGGTTTATGGAATATTGGGAAATCATCTCTAATGCACTTCCTGATGACCAAGAGCTTGGACAAAAACCCGCGATGCGGCGGTTGAACGACGCAAGAGTTAGTCTAAAACATCAAGGTACAAGACCTGATACAGCAGACATTGCATCATTCAACGTTGCTGTGACAGATTTTTTTGAGGAGAATGTCCCCAAAGTATTCGGAATTGAATACTCCGAAATCTCTCTTATTAGCTTGGTACAGTATGAAGAAACACGCGATAGGCTTACCCAAGCCCAACAGTACCTATCTGAAGGAGAGAGGAAAGAGGCAATCAAGGAACTCGCACTCGCTTACGACAATCTATTCTTTGAATACGACCAAAGAATGGAAGATGAGTTCGGCTATCGGCCTTTTTCAATCGGGCAGAAGACTCGATTTGGGCCTTCTAAGACAGATATGAGGGATTATGGCCGAGATATGGAGCAATTTTATGAGATGGTAACAGATTCATTGGATGGAATTGAAGACGCAATTAGAGTAGTTAGTTTGGGAATTGATTATAGGCGATACTCTAAGTTTGACGCTCTAACTCCAAGGGTTATCAGAACAATTGGGGGTGGTGTTGATGCTCCCGACCCACCCGATGAGAAGGAATTCACAGATGATGAAGTGGACTTTTGCATAGATTTTGTAGTTGAATCCGCGATTGAGCTACAAAAAATGGACGCCGCTGAGTGAGGAGCGATTGGCCAAGTTGCGGAAACTCGCGGTCGGGAGTGGGCTGAAGAACATCGGAAATTGATTCTCGCTCAGCCCCGTTTTGTGGGCGAGATTTAATCACCGTAGCCGCTGTATTTCGATTTGAGAAGACAAATGCTTCATTGTCCATCCTGTGATTGGGCGTGGCAGTATGAGGAAGACGGGATTCGGTGTCCGTTCTGTGAGGCGGCTATCGGGGTCGCCGGGGCTGATGCCCCTGAAGAAGCGAAAAAAGAAATCGCTCAGTTCAACAGCGAGTGAAAACCAAACGGCGTTGCGTGGCACGTTCTACTTTTTACAACTCAGTCTTGCAGGGTTTCACGGGCAATTATTTCAAACAGCCATACGATGGGTTTCTGAATGAGAATTGACCACTTCACTACAAAGAATGATGAGACGGTTGAGTTAGGTGATTTCACCGTTCTTGTTGGAGCGAATAACACAGGAAAATCGCAAACACTCCTTGATATACATTCTATTATGGCGTCAAACCATCCCCCGGACGGAGTTCAAACTACTATTGTAGAGGACATTGAATATCAGCCTCAATCATTCAGTACATTTATAGAAGGATTGACAATAGGTTCTCACCCGAATCAAGTAGACAGAAAAAGAATCCGTGGAATTAATCCCAATTTACAGGGAGTAACGCATCAGGATTTCCAAGACCACCAAATGGAGCGAATAGAGGAGTTGGATGATGTTACCGAACACCGCCAATTCCAAAATCTCACCCAATTCAAAGTGGCTCTATTGGATGCATCCTCTCGACTTACAATCGCTGAATCCACAGAAACTTACAACCTATCAGACGGTCATCCGACAGATATTCTTCAAAAATTGTATACTGCATCACAAGCCCGGCAACGGCTAAGAGATGCTTTTAGAGACACATTCAGTAAAGATATTCTCCTTGATTACAGTAGTCTGAGACAGTTCATTTTGCGAATTGCTGATGATTTTGGAGAGAACGAAAACAATCTTCTTGAGCCACCTGAAGACCATAGCGACTACAAGAGTATCGATGACCAAGGAGCCGGATTCAAGAGTTTTGCCGGAGTTGTTTTGAGCCTGCTACTAACGGAAGACCGTGTAGTGCTACTTGATGAACCGGAAGCGTTTCTACATCCCGCTCAGGCCCGGCAGTTTGGTAGTTGGATGGCTAATCACGCCTCAGAAATCCCCGGACAACTAATCATTGCTACGCATAATTCACACTTCCTTACCGGAATCCTCTCGGCATCAGAAGGTATCGCCATTCACCGTCTCAACCGGGCGGGCGACTATACGAAATACAATACTATGCCAAGAGACGCCACAACCGAGTTGGCATCAGACCCCTTATTATCCAATCAGCGGGTCATAGAAGGAGTCTTCCACAAGGGTGTGGTTGTCTGTGAAGCAGACGGTGATGCACTAATATACCGAGTCGCATCGGAGAAGGAATTAGATGAGAGAGATTTCCTCTTCACTCACGCGCACAACAAGCAAACGATAGACAGGGTGACAGAAATTCTTACAGAAGCCGCTATTCCAAGAGTGGCAGTAGTTGATATTGATATACTGAAAGACCCCGGAGAATACGGTGAACTATTGCGGTCGCTTGATGATGAAGGGAATGATTTCACCGATGAAATGGATACCTGTAACCATTTCGACTATTTGCTTGAAGAGAGCGATGTTGATTGGGCCGATGTAAAACAGAATGGGGCAAATGTGATTCCTGAAACTGCTGAGGATGAGTTTAGCGAACTAATAGAAACAGGTCGCAATTATGGATTATTCATAGTTGACGTGGGCGAATTAGAAGGGTGGCTTGATTTGGGGATAAGCAAGGGGCCTGAGTGGGTAATTGAAGCCTTGGATGAAATCGATGACGGCAACTGTAGTGGAGAACTCAGGGAGTTCGTTACCGAAATACAGGACTATTTGAATCAACAGTATCGGGAGTTGGTGGTAGCAGAATCGGAGACGGAGTAGGTTCGTACCCCTCTCTCAACGTTGAGAGGGCATTTCTTGGAAGGACGTGGGCCTTCCATCACATCTATCCGGGACGCCTTCAGACGGCATACAGGCGCTTGTGTCGTGACGCTGCTGTATTGCGATTCTATAACGCTATAATGCCTGTTGGAGAGGGTAACTGAATCTTCAAAAGTTTCAATTTTGGCTCCGGCTCCGCACGAAGATGTTCCATATAGCGGGAGTGGACTCCCGAATTACTACCCCGGCTGTCTGCACGTCATTAAATAGTTTTTAAAGTACGACACAGGCCTTCTCACGCTAATCGGTACTCTTTGCCGCTCTTCTCAATGTATCCGATTGACTGAAGCCACTCAAGATGACGTACAATGACCCCCTTGCTCAAACTATAATTGGGGAAGGCTTTCTGTAGACCACTTTGAACTTGTTCCTCAGTCTGTGGCCCTTCAGACAGGATTGATAGGATGGTTTCAAAGCCCTTCACGTTCTCACTAAGATGCCTGAATAGGAAATCAGAATCCCCCGATTTTCGGTAGTAGTCACCGGAATCTGTGATTGAATATTTTTCCTCATCCTTTCTAATCAGCCCGATTCTCCTTACGAACCGAACATAAGTCTCCATCGTGGACTCCTTTTCTGCCCCGGTATTGTCCCTCAACCACGACCATAGGGCGGGTTCTGAAGGAGATGTACCGTTGATATAGTCTAACATTGACCGCAAATTCTCTATTCGATTGTCTACTCCGCCGAAGAAGCGGTCTGCCGTCATTCTACGGTCATCATCC
>JGI12447J12854_1000529_pt1 | contig 11445 bp, 9 predicted proteins | sample A23P2SouthBayCA_2_FD_12854 | JGI IMG/M metagenome (IMG submission 12854)
CGACTTCGACGCGCCGCGCCGGGAGACGCAGACGCTGCCGGCCGACATCCTCGGCTTCGAGCCCTCGCTCGAGCGGCTCGGTCGCATCGTCATCCTCGACGAGGACGACGACGAGCGCGCGCGGCGAATCGCCGACGCGGTGATGGCTTCGGACCTCCCGTGTGACACCGTCGTCAACCGCGCATCGAAGGTGCAGGGCGCCCACAGGGTCCGCGAGTGGGACGTCCTCGCCGGCAACGGAACCGAGACGGTCCACCGTGAGTACGGCGTCGAGCTCGCCGTCGACATCGCCGAGGTGTACTTCTCGCCGCGACTCGCCACCGAACGCCACCGCGTCGTCGAACAGGTGGCCGCGACCGAGCGCGTCTTCGACATGTTCGCCGGCGTCGGCCCGTTCGTCGTGCCGATGGCGAAACGCGGTGCCGAGACCGTCGGCTGTGACCTCAACCCGGCCGCAGTCGAGTACCTCCGCGAGAACGCGCGGCGAAACGGCGTCGCAGACCGGGTAACTGCGAGAGAGGGCGACGTTCGCGAGGTCGCCGTCGATTACGAGGGCTGGGCCGACCGCGTAGTGATGAACCTCCCGCACTCCGCGGACGAGTTCCTGGACACGGCCGTCGCGCTCGCGGACGACGAGTGCGTCGTCCACCTCTACGACATCCAACACGAGTCGGACCCGTTCGGTCCCGGCACCGAGGCGCTGCACGAGGCCGCAGGGGACGAGTACGAGGTCCGCGTCGAGACGGAGCGGGTCGTCCGGTCGTACGCACCACACGAGCTGAACGTCTGTCTCGACGCGCGTCTCCTCGGGCGGTAGCCGGCGCGATTCGCAACGCTTATTCCCGTCATCGTACCACAATACGGTGTAGGCGCCGGAGTAGCTCAGCTGGCAGAGCGATTCCTTCGTAAGGAATAGGCCGAGGGTTCAAATCCCTCCTCCGGCTCTCGCTTCACTTCGTTCCGCGAGTGACTGTATTCAGCCCTTAGAAGCCCTGATACATGAGTATTCCTCTCGCGGGGGCAATCGAGAACACACATTTGAGTCGGTTTTGAGGAACGATTCGCTGGTAACATTTGATTCGGTTCGGGGGCCGCGGTCGAGCAGTCTTCAGGTTTTCAAAAATGAGTAAACTGCTCTTCTGCAAGAACACCGCTTATCAAACTACTCTTCGCGCGCAATACAGGGCAGAGCTGTTGTGGTGCTTTTGGGATTCTTCACCTCGCGGCCGCGCAAGATATAAACCGATTCACCCGCAAATATTGCTGTCTCCGAATTGAAAACACCCGGAGGCCGGAGAAACACATGGTCGACACATACGTTCCTGTGCTGCGTAACGGTCGTAACGAGACGCCGGTGATTCGGCAATTCAATCGCTCGTCGTTCTCAGGTTCCGGCTCACGCGAGTTACGAATGACGCCGTTGGTAGAGGTGACTGACGACGAAGACTTGGCTGACCTCGGTCCGTTTGCTGAAGCTGGGGAGTACCTAATGACGGAGCTCCCACAGTACCTCACCGACCGGTCGAACAAATACCAGGACGACGTGGCCGAGTTAATCGACGTTCATGGTGGAGTCGAAGGGTTCTATCTGGACAACGCTGACAGAATCGAGATTCCGGTAGTGTCCGGGCCACTTGACCCCGTAGACTACAGCCACTATGAGCCGGCGTATCGAACTCTCTCATCCGAATTCGACCAAGTCGCTCTCCGGCTACTACTCACCGACTTCGGTAACGAGCTAACGGGCGACCAGAAGCAGGTACTCGAACGGCTCTCTGAAACTGTGACAGATGACGATATTGTGTTGTTTGACCTCGTGGACGTAGGCACCTCCGAAGAACTGCGTAGCGACCTGCAATACCTCGCGAACCTGTTTGCGGGAACCCAGCGTGCCGTCCTGAATGCGTTCAATGCATACGACGACCAGCCCGACAATCAGAGTCCACACCTCGCTGATGAAGTAGGCGTGTCCGGATTCGGTGACTTCGGCATCAACCAGCGATTCAAGCCAGACGGCAGCGGCGGACCCTCAACGGTCAAACATCGGCATTACCATCCCGGCGAATCGACAGTTGCGTTCTTCCCGGCTGACAACTACGAGGAGGCCCAAGAAGCCCTACAGTCATGGTCTGAGTGGGAACGGAGCCATTGCGATGGATGCAGGAGAGCCAGCCGCACGTCGAACTATGACGTGAATACGTGGAGTCAAATCAAGATGACTCATTACGTCTCGTCCGTGCTGAACGGCGAGATTTAGACTCGCACTCCTCTTTCACAATATCCTCGCCCGAATCCTCACCACAGAGCCTATGATAGCTCCACCGGAGGGTGAGGTATGCCCATCTCGCTGGAGGAACTCGACTCTCACCTCTTCAAATGCGCCGACATAATCCGAGATGCAGTTGACCCGACCGACTACAAGGAATACATTCTCCCGCTCGTCTACTACAAGTCCATCTCCGACGAGTTCCAGAAGCAGTACAAGGAGAACGTCGAGGAGTACGGGGAAGACTTCGCGCGGCGGAACAATCTCTACGACATTCCCGTTATCCCCGAAGGCTATCTATGGGACGACATTCGCTCCGTCAGCGATAACGTCGACCAGGCGTTGAACGAGGCGTTTGACGCACTCTCGGAGGAGAACCCCCAACTCACGGGTGTCTTCCGGGCGGATTACATCGAAGCCGACGCGCTTGACGACGACCGGCTCGGGCGGCTTGTCGAACACCTCTCGAAGTACGACCTCGACCGCGACAGCGTGCCGCCGGACATGCTCGGAGAGGCATACATGGACCTCGTTCGGAACTTTGCCGAGGAGGAAGGCAAGTCAGGCGGACAGTTCTTCACCCCGCCGCATATCGTGAATCTCTGCGTCCGGCTCGTCGACGAGTTCGAGAACGGGATGACGTTCCATGACCCGACGGTCGGCTCTGGCGGGATGCTCATCGAGGCCGCGCGATACTACCGGGAGGAGCAGGGTGGGGACCCGACGAAGCTCACCTTCACCGGGCAAGAAATCAACCCGGACATTGCCGCGATTGCGAAGATGAACCTCTCCATTCACGGATTGAACGGACAGATTGAACGGGAGGACTCACTATCGAATCCGGCGTTCACCGACGAGGAAGCCAGCGAACTCACGCGCTTCGACCGGGTCCTCGCTAACTTCCCGTTCTCGGCCGATTGGGCGAAAGACGAGCTTCAGGACGACCCGTATGGCCGCTTCGATTGGCACGAGAAGCTCCCGCGGGCGGACCGAGGTGACTACGCCTTCATCATGCACATGGCGAAGCAACTCAAGCGCCCGGACCGCGACGAGACAGGGGGCAAGGCGGCTATCGTCATTCCGCACGGCGTGCTGTTCCGGAAACACGAGTCACGGTATCGGAAGGCGATGCTGGAGGCGGATATGGTGGAAACTATCGTCGGGCTTCCCGAGAACTTGTTCCAGAACAACTCGATTCCCTCGGCCGTCCTCGTGTTGAATACGGACAAGCCCGACGAGCGCGAGGGCGAGATACAGTTCATCCACGCCGCAGACGAGGATTTCTACGAGGAACTATCGAATCAAAACGAGCTGACAGAGGAAGGGCTCGACCACATCGTCGGGAACTTCCGCGATTGGACAACCGAGGAACGCGTGAGTCGTACGGTGTCGCTTGATGAGATTCGAGAGAACGACTACAACCTCAATATCGCGCTGTACGTCGATACGACTGAACCGGAGGAAGCCATTGACGTAACGGAAGAATTAGCGAAGCTACGAGAGTTGCAGGCCGAGCGCGATGAAATAGAGGCTACGATGAACGAGCACATGGAGGCGTTGAACTATGAGTGAGGAAGCTACGCTGGACGATTTTGCGACAGAGGCAGACCCCGATGAGGAAGAAAGCACTCTTAGATTGGGGCCCAAGCAAGTCGATATACCCGCTTCGTGGGGTGTGTCTACATTTGAGGAGACGAACAATCTCGACAAACCGATTTGCTACGGTGTAGTGAAACCCGGAGAGAATATAGAGGATGGCACGTCTTTAGTGAAAATTGAGGACGTTGTCGATGGATATCTAAGTGCTGACCAAGACTTCCACCAAATCACCGATAAGAAGAATAAAAAATACAGTCGAAGCCAACTGTCTGGAGGTGAGATTCTTGTTTCAATTCAGGGGACGGTCGGGGACGCTGTAATCGTACCTCCAGAGATGGAAGGCGCAAATATTTCGCGTACTATTGCGAGAATAACTCCTGAACAACCGAATAATATCTGGATTAAGTACTACATTGAATCGAAACCTGTTCAAGATTATATTCAGGTAGTCTCATCTGGTAGTACACGAGCAAGTTACAATATCGGGGACATTCGAAAAACGACCGTTGCTCTCCCGCCACTCCCTGAACAGCGGAAAATTGCCACCGTACTCTACACAGTTGACCGGGCGATTGAGAAAACCGACGAGATATTATCTCAATTGAATCAAGTGAAACAAGGGCTGTATCAAACTCTATTTTCGGAAGGGCACCTGCAACACGACCAATTTAGGCAGAGCAAATATGGTGAAGTGCCAGAGTGTTGGAGAATATCAAAACTTTCTGAGGTTACATCACAAATACAAGCAGGAGGAACTCCGGACACAGATGTCGCAGAGTATTACGGCGGTGACATTCCTTGGGTAAAAACAGGAGAATTGTCTCAATATCGGGTAACAAAAACAGAACAAGCGATTACAAAAAAGGGGCTGCAAGAATCGACAGCACGGTTGTTCTCTCCTGGAACAATTCTAATCGCAATGTACGGGGCAACAACGGGGGAGGTATCATTACTCGATATTGAAGCCACCACGAACCAGGCCTGTTGTGGTGTTGTTACTACAGATGAGATGAGGCCTGAGTTCCTTTTTCACCAACTCAATCATCTCTCGACACATCTTGAATCATTGAGCGCGGGGTCGGGGCAGCAGAACATCAGTAAAGGAATAATCGAGAAATTTGATGTTCTCGTCCCTTCGGTTGAGGAGCAAGACTCGATAGTTCGCATATTGAATTCGGTGGACAAATCCATCGGTGAGAATGAAACTACGAAGAACCAATATCAGCGTCTCAAACGCGGTCTAATGCAAGACCTCCTCTCGGGAACAGTCAGAACAACCGACACTAACATAGAGGTGCCTGAAGAAATCGCGCAATATGGCTAACATCCCGTCCGAGTACGGCGTCGAGCGGTCACTTCTCTCGTGGCTCGACGGGCTCGGATGGGAAACACACGGGCAAGACGGGGACCGGGGAGCGAACACGCTTGATGATGCCTACGGACGCGATAATCACGAAGTCGTCTATTGGAACCTCCTTGCCGAGCAGGTCATCGCGCTGAACGACCCCGTCACCGCGGACAACGTCGATAAGTTCATTTCTTCGCTTCGTCGCGACCTCGACGTCGAGAACCTGATGGACGGCAACCGCGAGTTCCACGAACTACTCACGAAGGGGAAGACCTTCAGCGTCCAGCGCCCTGATGGAACGACCGACACCGTCTACGTTGACCTCATCGACTACGAGAATCCCGAGGACAATCGCTTCCACGCGGTGAATCAGTTCTCCGTCTCACGGGAGACAACAATCCGCCCGGACGTGAACTTGTTCGTCAACGGGATTCCGCTCGTCACGATGGAGCTCAAGAGTCTCGCACAGGACAACGATTGGGTCGACGCTGTCAGCGACCTCAAGGCGTACGAGGGGGACGTGTCACGGCTGTTTGTCCCCGGTCTGTTCAACATCGCCGCCGATACGATGGAACTCCGCTACGGGGCTGTGGGCGCACCCAGAGAGTTCTACGAGCCGTGGAACGATGCCCCAACCGAGTACGCAGACGACAACGAGATGCGGCAGGCGATTCGGGCGCTGTGTAATCCCGAGTCCATCCTCGACCTGTTGAAACACTTCGTCTTCTATGAACGCCGGGCCGGTGGGGACGCGAAAATCATCCCGCGGTACATGCAGTATTATGCCGTCAATCGCATCCTCGACCGCGTCCGCAGGGGCGACCACAAACGCGGGCTCATCTGGCACACCCAAGGGTCCGGGAAGTCGTTCACCATGCTGTACGCCGCCGAGAATCTACTCTCACGGCCGGCAGTTGCCCGCAACCCGCAGGTGTTCATCATCGTCGACACGGACAAGCTCAACAGCCAGATGCGGGACCAACTCTCGAATCTCTCGCTCGAACGGTGGACAGAGGCCGAGAGTATCGACCACCTGCAAGAGCTTATCGAGGAGGGACAGAGCGAGCTTGTCTTGACGACCATTCAGAAGTTTCAGGACGTGGAGCCGGACACACAGGGCAACGACGAGGTTATCGTCATGTCCGACGAGGCGCACCGATTCATGGAGGCCGACCTCGGCAGCCGGCTGGACGCTGCGCTCCCGAACTGCTATCACTTCGGCTTTACCGGGACGCCCGTACGCGAAGGGGAACGCCACGAGGACCGGAACACCTTCCGCGAGTTCTCTCCCGAGGGCGAAGACTATCTCCACCGATATTCAGTCAAACAGGGAATTGACGACGGCCTGATTCTCCCGGTGTATTTCACCCTCCGCCATCAGATGGAGTGGCAGATTGACGAAACCGGGCTTGATGAGGAATTCGAACACGAGTTCCGGGGGCTAAGCACGGACGAGAAGCGGGAGTTCCTTCGAAAGAACGTCACGGCGACGACGCTGGCTGAAATCGAGCCGCGCGTTGACCGAGCCGCCGAGGAGATTGCCCACCACTACGACGAGCAGGTTTCTCCAAACGGCTGGAAGGGCATGGTCGTCACCCCAAGCCGACGGTCGGCCGCCATGTACGGTGAGCGGTTGAGAGAGCGCCGTGGAGAGGAGTCCGTCGAAGTCCTCTATACATCGAGCAAGGACGACCCGGAGTTGATTCAGCAGTTCCATACGGATTCTGAGGAACGCGACAGTATCATCAAGGCGTTCAAAGAAGAGTCCGAGCCTGAGCTGCTGGTCGTCCACAATATGCTCCTCACAGGGTTCGACGCGCCGATTCTGAAAACCATGTATCTCGACCGGAACATCAAAAACCACAATCTCATGCAGGCAATCGCCCGGACAAACCGGCCGGCGGAGGGCAAGGAAAACGGCGAGATTGTCGACTTCCAAGGCGTCTTTGAGAATATTGACGAGGCGCTGGACTACGATGCCGAGACGAAGGCCTACGCTGCCCGTGACAAGGACGACCTCTATGACGACCTCGTCGCGCAGGTGGAGACGGTCATGGAGATTTTCGACGGGATTCCGAAGGACGACACGCAGGAGGCGACCTACGAAGCGGTAAACCGGGTGAGTACGCATCCGGAGCGCCGCGAGTTCAAGCAGGGATTCCGCGACCTTCAGAATCTCTATGAGGCGGTTGCGCCGGACGGGCGCTTAGTGGCCGAGGGTATCGAACGGGACTACAAGTGGTTGAGCCGGATTCACGTTGCATTCAAACGGACGACCAGCGGTGACGACGCGCCGGAAGACGACATGCGAGAGAAGACCCGCGACATTCTCGACAGCCATCTCGAAATCGGGGAAATCAAGCGGGACTTCCCGACGTACAAGCTCGGCGAGGAATATCTCGAAGACATAGAAGGCCTGGATAACCCCGGCGTGAAGGCCTCTCAGATTGCACACGCGACTCGGGAGCACCTTCACCCACGAGAGAACCAGAATCCCCGGTACAAACGGCTGAGTGAACGGGTGACCGATATAGTAGAACGGTGGCAGGGCGACGAAATTAGTGACCCCGAGGCTGTGGAGGCGCTGAAATCTGTGGAAGAGTCGGTCCTACAGGTGGAGGAAGCCGCCGAGGCGCGGGAAATGAATGATGCTGAATTCGCTATCTACACCCATCTGACAGAGGAAACTCCCGATGCGATTGACTCGGAAGCTCAGGCCGAGGAGGTTGCAGAGGCCATTGTCTCGCAGTTCCGTGACCGAGTCGACCGGAGTTACGCCGGCTGGAAAACGAATCAGCAGACTATCGCCGAAATCGAGCGCATTCTCTTGGACGTGCTCGTGAAGGAGCGAAACCTTGGCCACTTGATTCGAGACGAGGACGGGTTCATCGGCAATGTCCGGAAGTATCTCATTCAAAACCATGGCTGAGACACAACGCCAGCAGGTTGAGTTGTTGGGCGAGCCGGTAGAGTATGCGGTCCGACGTAGTGAGGACGCAACTGAACCCCGGATTGACGTTGATATTCACGGGACGACCGTCGTTTTGCCAGAAGGCGACGATACGCGGCCATCCACACTTCTGAAAGAGAACGCTGCGTGGGTTGTTGAAAAGACGCGGAAATACAACTCGTACCTGGAGCAGATTCCAGAGCGGACATTCGAAGAAGGTGCCACGTTTCCGTATCTCGGCGAGCCGCACACGGTCACGATTGAACGGCGACCGTCGTCCTCGGTCGTTGACGGGGAGTTTCGATTAGCGAGATACCATGTTAATGAAACCTCAATAAAACGGGCGCTGGAGGCGTTGTACCGGAGGAAGGCGCGTGAAGTGTTCGAAAGCCGTGCGGATAGATACGCGGCCGAGATGGGCGTAGAATACGGACAAATCGAGATACGGAATCAGCGGACGAAGTGGGGAAGTTGCTCAACGACGGGGACGCTCGGACTCAATTGGCGGCTGATGATGGCCCCGATTGAGATTGTTGACTATATCGTCATTCATGAGCTCGCACATCTTCGGGAATCTTCTCACAACGACGCGTTTTGGTCGCTCGTCTCAGAGCATGACCCGGAGTACGTCGACCATGCTGAATGGCTCGAAGAACACGGGACGCAACTCATCTTCTCACAAGACGACGTTTGAGCTACAACTCTGAGGGGTGACGTTCGCTCCGACCGAAAAAGCTGGTTCCGCGAATACGGTTGTTGAGACTGAGTTTTCCAATACTCCGAGTGAGTCTGTTATTATGCGTTCTCGTCAGACCATGTGAACCATTCGATAATCTGGCTGTTCCATTCAACTTCGGCCGCTGCGACGACGCTTTCATGCCGACATTCAAACGTCTCTTCTGCGGTTTTCAGCATCATCTCATTAAGCTCGTCAATATCCTCGCGTGCGCTAATTCGTACCGGCGTTCCGAGAGTCGTCCAGCGTTGATTTTTCCTCGACCGAACGTAGCTGTCGCCGGCCTCCGGCCCGAGGACGACCTCGATTTCTCGTTCCCGGTCTTCGTCATCGAATCGGAACTGCAACAGTCCGTCTTCCCTCGTCTCAACGTGGGTAACAACCCCCGACCTATCATTTGGCCCGTATTTCCCACGAGCCGGGATGTAAGAGAGCATTACCATCGCGTCCGGCCGTATTGTCCCAATGTTTCGGAAGCGAATCTCTGTATCGTCGCGTAATTCTGTGTTGTTATTGTTTCCCATGCTGAGATATCTTCGAGCTTGTATTTAACTACTATTCCCTATTCGCGTGTTATCGCTTGGCTGTGGGGCGAATCCGTATCTTCGAGATAGTATTCGGTGATGCCCCATTCAGTCGGGGAGGTCCCGATGGCCGTCCCGGTAACAATCGAAACACGGCATGTCGTGGGCCTCACACCAGCACCCTTTGTCGTCGGCCGAGGTCGGCTCCGGAGGCTCGACAGGCGCCGGACCGGGGCGTGCGCCGCCGTCTGGTCGGAGCTTGTCGGCGACAGTCTCGACCTTCGGAGCTTGTCGGGGGTCCGTCGGTGGGTCGTAGGCAGCGGCGGCCGACATTATGAGAGAAGTGCCGTGGATAACAATTGACAGCCGGTGCTTGCAAGAACGGTCTCCGTGAATATCGGCTGGACACTCGCATTCGGCTGGAACGAGGACGCCGTCACGGTCCTCGATGCCGACGACATATGCATGGTCGTGCTTATCTTTGCCGTAGCTGGCGTTCGTGACGAGAATCTGGTAGGGGCCGGCGACAGCAAACTCGAAGGCCTCCCACTCCGCACGCTTGCGGGTCCGACTGCTGAAATCGAGGTGTTCGAGAGTCATTTTAGCCCTCAATCCATGTGCTGAATTCGGTCCCGCAGGCGGTACACCGGTGGCAGAATATCAACGTGTCAGATTGCCCCCGGTGCGAGCGCGTGTTAATTCTGTCAGCCCCACAGAGACAAGGGACGCCGGTATTCAGGTGAAAGCCGGGGAGCTCTCGGAGGATGGCGGTCTGTCGGCCGGTACGTTCATGGCTGCTGAGTGTCTTTTCGGACATGGCTTTCTGGTTCTAAGAAGGCCACCGTCCGGCGCCTCAACGCCGGGCGATTTCGACAACGTGCCCCGAGGGACGGTGTTCTTCTCGCCTACTCCTACGAGGGAATAGGATATGGCTCTTCCTATGCCGTCGACGGAGAACGGAAACACGTATCTCATTCCTGTGAGAAGTGCCGGCCATGAGTGACGACGAGCGGCCACGGACCGAAGACGGCCGGTATGTCGCCGAGATAACGGCCGACGACGTGCTGGCGCTGTTCGACTCTCCGGAACCGCTTACCGCGTCCGAAGTGGCCGACGAGTTGGGGGTCGTGCGCCGGACCGCTCACGCGAAACTCCAGACCCTCGCTGATGAGGGCCAGCTCGAAAAGAAGACCGTGGGGAGCCGAGCGGTCGTCTGGTACCGGCCGGAGTAAGGCCGCCAGCGTCACGTCAGCGGGCCGAGATTCGTCCGTACGGGGCTCTCCGGTTTGGCGAGCATGGAGAACACTCCCTGATAGGTGGGGCGATGAGCCGCTGGCAAGGGAGCCGTACTCTGTTGGAGCGGCCGCGGCGTTGGTTCCAGCTTCTACAACCCGAATGAATCGACGACGGGACCGGTTATTACACGGTCAGCGCCGGGTTCGCGTTCAGGACTGTTACACTCGCGGATAATTTTTGGATTTTTTGAGAGTTGGCATCGGAAATCGGGGGACTTGGACCGGGCCGAGCGGCGACGTGCTGGACCGGGAATCCGGAGATAGAACGGAAACGAGGTGTTTGACAGGCTGGTATTGACGCCTCGGTTGCGGGCCGTCTCGAACCAAGACTGCGGGTGGATTGCGGTAGTGGAGAGGGGGCGACCGTTCTCACAGAATAGAGGGCCGTCTCGGTGCTGGACTGTGCGGTGACTGCGGGCTATCACAGCGAGTCGAGCGCGCTCCAACAGAATGAGAGTCACACGAGAATGGCCACCGGGAGCCGGTCTGCGGGTGGTAAGCGACTGTCTCCGCGGCGTTCTTTCACAGTCTCGGATGCAATCACGGCAACCCGGTATGTGAGTAATCAGGAACCGATGTTCCCCTGTTTCGGGCCGGATGCAGTCTGTTTGGGTAACCCGGACTGCTCTCTCGGGGGCCCGTCCTCAATAGAGTTAATGTAATCCGGTTTATATAGGGAGGGGGGTGGTGGGGTCGGGTGTTAGGTCCAATTGCTATCCCCGTTCGG